>JACCDR012241259.1_pt1 | contig 23684 bp, 32 predicted proteins | sample 7446431 | NCBI WGS metagenome assembly JACCDR01 (sample SAMN15323443, study PRJNA562643) | freshwater metagenome | isolation source: river surface water | place: USA:Blue River Watershed | collected 2017-08-17 | reverse complement strand
CGCACCAGCGCTTATAGCTGTTGTACAGGGTCGATGACTTGGCGCTAAATCCGGCACCAATCGCGCAGCATTCCTCGATCCACGTCCCGATGGTATCCTGCTCGGCCAAATACTCGTCCGTGGCCGCACGGACCGATTGCGGGGCGGCTAGGCCTATCCGCTGCCATTCCATGCACCCATCGATGGCCCACGCCAGGATGCCGGGCGCTTCGGCCAGCAGTTTTTCGGGCAAGTCGGGGTCTTTCTTGGGCGGGGTGACGGTGAACGGGATCAGGAACAGCCGCCGCCGGATGGCCTCATCGACGTTGCGCAGCGCCGGGCGGTGATTGCCGGCGAACACCAGCTTGAACTGCGGGCTGTATTCGAAGAAATCCTTGCCCATGAACCGGGCGCTGATCCGGTCGCCGCCGGTCATGGCCTTGATGCGGTCCTCGGCCCAGCGCTTGCCTTCCTCGGTCTCCTGGGCGGTCACCAGACGCGCGCCGACCAGCCGGGCAAGCTCGGTCGGGTGGGACTTGTCCCGGCTCTCGGTGAACGTGTCCATGGGCGAGGTGGTGGCATAGCCGGCCAGGATGCGTTCGAACACATTCAGGAACGTGCCCTTGCCGTTGCCGCCGCTGCCGTAGACGAAAAACAGCGCGTGGTCGCGGACCGATCCGGTCAGGCAGTAGCCGGCCATGCGCTTGATGAAGCCGATCAGCTCGGGGTCGCCGGCCGTGGCGGTGTTCAGGAAGTCCAGCCAGGTCGGGCAGCCGCCGCCGGGTGTGGCGGACGTGGATTTCGTCAGGTAATCGCCGCGCGCGTGGGGTTGCATCTGCCCGGTGCGCAGGTTGATGGTGCCGCCCGGCGTGTTGAGCAGCCACGGGTCGGAATCCCACCAGTCGATTTCGGCGGCCATATCGGGGTCGGACTTCGACAGGGTCAGGACGTTGCCGATCGTGCGCGCGCTGCCGTATTTCTCGATTGCCGTGCGCCGCTGGTTCTCTGTGGTGAAGGCCGCGAAGTCGGACATGGCATAGTCGGCCACAGCCGCGCACAGGCGTTTGGCGTTTTCGACGGCCAGCAGGCGGTTGTCGGGCCGCCAGCGTTGGCCGGTCCAGATCATCCAGCGCTTCCAGCCTTCGACCCAGCGCAGGGTGGGCGCGAAACTGGCCGAAAATTGCTTGCTGACGGACAGCTCGGAGTATTTCGCCGGGATGGGCAGATCGACCTCGGCCCACTGGTACAGTTCGGCCGGGTTGCTGTTTTCCAGCGGCAGCACTTCGGCGCTGCGCGGGTTGATGGCCTGCTCGAAGATGGCCGCCAGTTGTTCGGGCGTGCCTGCCGTGCGCAGCCAGTCGTCCCAGTCGGTTTCGCCGGCCTTGGGGTTTGGCCCGAAGTCGGGCGCGATGACCGGCCAGCCGTGCTTGACCGCGGCGCGGCGGCCGTAGGTGATGCCGGGGTTGTTTTCGGTCGCGTGGTCGTTGTCCGCCGCTATGGCAAACCGGCCGTCCGGGTATTTCGCGCGCAGCAGGTCGGCCACGGCTTCGAGGTTGCCGGCGGACATGGCGCAGGCGACGGAAAGGCCGGTGGCTTGGTGCAGGGCCACGCCGGTCGCGTAGCCTTCGCAGATCAGCGTGGCGACGCCGCTGCCCTTGATGGGGTGATAGGCGCCCGCCACGGACGCGCCGCTGCAGAACAGCTTCTGGCCGTCCGGCTGGATGGCCTGGGCGGACTGGACGCCGTTGCGGCCGTACAGCGGCACGATCAGCACGTCTGGCATCAGGCGGGGTTCGGCGCCGTCGAAGAACTCGCTGGCCTGCAGCTTGGCGGCGTAGCGGGCGGCCCGGGTCGCCGGTATGCCCTTGGCCTTCAGGTAGGGGTGGTTATCGTTGGCCGGCGGCAGGGATTCCGCCAGGGCTTTGCAGTAGGCGGCGCGCTCGGCATGGCGCTGGGCGAGCTCGGCCTCGCGCTGTTTCTTGGCCTTGGCGGCCTTGCGGCGCAGGGCTTCGATTTCGGCGGGCGACAGGTTGCGGTCGCGGGCGACTTTGGACGATCCGGTGGCCTCGATGCCGCGCTTGTGGTCGCAGAAATACCAGCTTGGCCAGTCGTCGTCGTGGATCTTGTAGACCAGATTTTTCGCGCCGGGCTTGTCACCAGATACGTGGCCGCGGTGCAGTTGGCCGTCGGCGATGATGTCGCCGGTGATGGCTATGCCGTGCGCGGCTAGGTCGTCGCGGAATTCGGTAATGGCATCCATAGCCGCCCCGGATCAGGCAGCTTTCGCGGCAATGGCTTCCGCCAGCACGCGCAGCGAGAGTTTGGGCGGCACGCGGGTGGGCTTGTTGAGCAGGTAGATTCGGACGGTGGCGTCGGAAATCATGAGTTGATCGGCCACCCAGCGAATCTTGTCGTTGCGCGTTTCGCAGGGAACAGTGTCGAAGAGGCGCAGAAATTCAAGGTGTCGCGATTTTTTTTCGGGTTTCATGGGTAGTCCGTAAAGTATTTATACAGTGTAAGTATCAGGATAGCACAGCGTCAGCCGTGCGGGTGGTCGGGACTTGGTGTTTCGGCGATGGTGGTGTTTATCGCGGGCCTCCGCGCCATTCCCTGTGTTGATCAGCCGCAGCGGCCTGGATCATCTTGTCCAGCCAGTCGAGGCCGCTATCCGGATGCCGCAGGTGGATAGCCGCGTACTGGCGCAGGGTCATGCAGCACTCGGTTGATGCACAGCACGCCGCTGGCGGCGGGTTGGACGGCGGCGCTGGCTTTTGGGTTCCCTTTGGCGTCTCTGCTTTGCGTGCTGATTCGTAGTCCGGAAAAATCAGCAGTTCGCGGCCATCCGCCAAAGAGATAACCCCGTGCATTTCGCCGTGTCCGCAACAAGAAGCAACGGTTCGCAGGCCGCCGTTATTCAGCGCCTTCACGAGCCGATAGATGCACGGATCGCACCAGACTGTCGGAGTTCCGTTCGCATCGCGTTCCACAACTTCCATTGCCTGTTCACGGTTCTTGTGATTGCACATCACGCACCGCCTTTAGCCGCAGCGATGGCTGCCCTAGCGGTTTGCATGCGAGACTTCCAGACCGTCAATTCCTGGTGCGACCAACAATCCCATCTTGACTTAACAACGCCTTCCAGCGCCGCCAGCAACTGGTCGCGCTGCTGAACCAGTTCGATGGCCTCACCAAGCCGTTCCGCGTCATGGGCCGGCAATTCGGCGTTGTAATCGTGCGCGTCGTGCAGCTTGTCGGCAAGCGCCTGCTGTTCGGACTGGACGCGCCTGAGCGCATAGATCACTAGCTGGGTGTCGATGCTCATACCGCACCATCCTTGAAAACCATGCCCTGCGCTTCCAGCGCCACCCGGTCGATGACCCGCTTGGTGGTGAGGCAGTTATCAAACGTGACGGAAATCGACGTGTCGTAGCCTGGATCGGTGCCCTCGAAGTTATAATCCGAGAATTTCCTGCGGGCGTTGTATTGCACCTCCGCTTGGAAAGTATCTGGCCGAATATTTCCGGCAATGATGGCCTCGCCCAGCCGAACCAGTATCTGCCCGGCGATCTTGGCTTCGTTATCGGTCATCACGCCGCACCTCCCATCCGCGCCAGTTTCAGCACGGTGCGCCGTTCGACGCGCAGCATCGCCGACCACTGCAGCCGCGCCATTTCGGCGCTGGCGACCTTGTGCGTCCGCACCCAGCAAGGCGGGCAGCTCATGTAGTACTGGCCGCCAGAGTAGGTCAGCAGTGGCGTGGCGCCGCACAGGCACGGCGGTGACGCGTGGTCGAAGTCGGTGCGCTCAGGCGCGATGGATCGGATGTCGTTCATGGTGTGGTCTCCTTCAGGGTGGTTTCGATGATGTCCAGCGCGGTCAGGTGATCGCCGGCCTTGAGGTGGTGCCGGGCCTTCATCATGGCGCTGAGCACCTTGGACCGTGCGCCGGGCGGCAGCCTTGCCCCGATGACGCTGGCCCGTTGCGTAACGGATGTTATCGACCGACCGATGGCCACGGCGATTTCGGCGTGCGAGAAACCGGCCATCACCATTTCGCGCAGCTGGCCGTCATCGCCGGCTGTCCAGCGTGGGCGTTTATCGCCGGCGCGGCTTGGGCGGCCCGGGTTTTTGCGTGCCGGGCGGTCGTCGAGTGTCGGGGCTGTCTTGGCCACGGCCTCGCGGATGGCCTCGCTGCGCGCGGTGTTGAGTAGCGGCCGGCGTGGCTTCGGCGTGCGCTTGCGGGCGGGTTGTTTCGCGGCCACCTGGCCGGCGGCGATCGCGGCATCCTGTTCGCGCGCCAGCATGTCGACTTCGGTGACGCTCAGTCGGGTGTGCTTTGCGACGAACTCGTGCGTGTGCCCGGCCTTGAGCAGCGATACGGCAACACCGACGCGGCTCATAGCTTGTCCTCGGGCTTGCGTTTAACAAGCGCAAAGAATTCCGGCGGATAAATCAGCACGCTATTTCGCGTGTTCACGCAGCGCGCGTGCACCCATGTATTCGGCAGGCGGCCTTCGTCGAACTCGATGCGTTCGACTTCACACAGCGCCCCATCGATCGGGTCGCCATAGCGCACCAGGTCGCCGACCTGCAGACTGCGGGGCTGTTCGGGCAGCGTCGCCTGCGGCTGGATCGCCAGCAGGTCGCATCCGTCCGGCGGGGCGGTGAATTCTTCCAGCAGCGCCACGGCCTGCCGCAGCTTTTCCGGCGTGCTGTCCAGATTCAGCGGGTTGTACGCTCGGGCCAGGAACGCCACGGCGCGCTTGTGTAGGCTCACGCCCCACCCCCGAACACGTAGGTATTCAGCACGATCACCAAGTACCCAAGGGCCAGAACCCCGGCGATGATCCGCCAGCTATTGCGGTCGATGCGCAGGCGCTCGATGCGGCGTTCCAGTGTGGCGGTGTAGTTGATCGTGTCGCGTAGGCACCGGCGCAATCCGGTAATCGGGTCTTCGGTGGTGTTCATGGTCTGTTCCTCGGGTTAGGTGCTTGCAATCGCGCGATGAACCGGCGTCGGCTCCATGCCGCGCATCATGGAAACGATCTGCATGACGTCTTCTTCACTCAGGCTCGACGGCTTTGCAGGTTTGTCGTCATCCTTGGCCGGAAAAATCTCGTTGGTATGGATGTATGAAATAACCGCCAGCTTGCGTTGCTTCTCGATGTGCTTTTTCAATGCTCGGCGGTGGACGTCAAACATCAGTGCGACCTGCATGTACTCGGCTCGCGTCAGGTCGTAGCCGCGCAAGGTTCGCGAGTTCTTCGCCTTCCAGGTTGTTCCGTCCCACCCGGCGACCGTTGCATGGACGCACTGACCAAGCAGATCGCGCTCACTCTTTCCGGCGGGCTTGAACCAGCACGTCTTGCGCTCTTCGGCGGCGTCATCGAGGTCTTCAATCGTGAGGCTGTGCTTGGCCAGCAGCTTGTCGAGCACCGAGGCGGCGTTTTCTTTTTCGCCACCCACTCCGTGCCGGGCCAGCGCCAGCAGCTTGAGCAGCTTCGCGCGGATGCGTTCCTGGCTCATGCGAGGTCCCTCGGCCGCATGGCGTAAGCACGGCCAAACTGCGCTACCTTCATGTGTAGATCGCCGCAGTACAGGCACGTCGACATCGAGTCCCAGATTTGATTGTCACGAGGCACTTCGGTTTCGATGTGCGGGCAGCCGCACGGCGGCCTGTACTTAAGGATTCGCCCGCCGGAAGCCTTGACCTTGGCGATGTAATCGGCGTGGCGGTGCTGGAGGCTGGCGCGGCCCAACATGACAGCGCTCACGCCGCACCTTCCAGCACCAGCACCGCGCCTTCGGGCCAGCGCGCCCAGCCGGCGAAGGCGGCGGCGTATGCGGCGCTCTCGGCTTCTGCCCATACGTTCGTCAGCGCATCGTCGTCGTCATGCGAGTCGCCGTCTGCAAAGCGCAGCTCGGCATCCCAGCACTCCCTGGCGGTCCAGCCGTGCTTCGCGAACACCGCTTCGGCCGCCGCCACGCCGCGTTCGATTTCTTCGGTGCTCGCACCGCTGTCGTTGATCCAGAGTTTAGCCATTGTCGTTTCTCCCTTAATCGCCCGCTCGTTATTGGCCGGCCTTGGGAATATACTTACACAGTACCTATACAGTGTAAAGGATTATTTTCCTGCATACGTTTGCAGTACTGGAATCAATGCTTTAGCGGCTGTTTTCGGGCTACTTCGGGCCGAAGCTGAACGGAAAACGGCGGGCCAGACCGGCCCGGACGCACTCGACCGAGCGCGCGACCAGGTACAGCGCGCCCCGGCGCTCGACGGCCAGCTGGAACAGCTTCTGGTTATCCCGCTGCCGCCCGGTGGCGGTCTTGGTTTCGATGAACACCGCCGCGCCGATGACCTGCCCCACCATGTCCGGCGTGATGGTGACGGCGACGATCGCCAGCAGGTCGGACTGGCCGGGGTTGCCGACGCGGATCACGCGGTCGGAATCCATCGCGCGGAAAACGCCGGTCGGCTGGTTCTGGATATAGACATCGCGCGCCTGCCCAAGATCGAGCAGGATTTCGTTTTTGATGTTGCGCTCGGAAGTAGCCACGCCCGCATAGTATCACGCCCGGCGTTGCTGGCGGAACTGGAAGCGTTTTCTGGCCCATGCCTCGGGGTAGACATAGCCACGGTTCCGCCCCAGCTCGATGAAGTCTTCCAGCGTCTTGCACTGGCCCTCTTCGGTCTTGCGCTGGCGCTGTTGCATCGCGCGTTCGCGGTCGGCGATTTCGCGCAGCGCGGCCCGCTGCTCCGGCGTGATTTCCTGCAGCTGGCCCTCGGTCACTTTCAGCTCGCGGTCTTTCGCCGTGTAGATGTGACCGCAGGCCGGGCACCGCGGCGCGGGCCGGTGCACGCTGAAACACTTCGGGCAGGTCTGGATCGCCACGTCCGGTTCGTTGTCGTTGGCCGCGCGCTTTTTCTTCGCCACGCCATCCAGCGTCCAGTCGCGGGTGTCGTCCGGGAAGCCGTGCGTGCGGATGGCGCCGACGTGATCGAAAATCAGCGCTTCGGTTTTGCCGGGGAACACCCGCAGCGCCCGGCCCACCTGCTGCAGGAACAGGCTGGTCGATTTCGTCGGCCGCAGCAGGATGGCGACTTCGATGGCGGGCAGATCGAAACCCTCGCTCACGATTTCGCAGCTGGTCAGTACCAGCGTTTCGCCGCGCTCGAACCGCTTGATGCAGGCATCGCGATCGGCAGGGTCGGCGCTGCCGTCCAGCATTTCGGCACGCACGCCGGCGGCGTTGAACTGGTCGGCCACATGCCGGGCGTGTTCCACCGACACGCAGAACGCCACAGCGCGCTTGCCTGGCGCCAGCCGCCGGTAGTGGTCCACGGCATCGCCGGTGATGGTCGGCTTGTCCATGGCCTCGCCCAGCTGGTCCTTGGCGTAATCGCCGGCGCGGATTTTGACGCCGGACAGGTCCAGCGCGGTCGGCGGTGCGAAGATCCGGTACGGCGACAGATAGCCCGCGTCGATCAGGTCGCGCATGGCCGGGCCGAGCACCAGCGTATCGGCGAATCCGCCGGCATCGACGCCCAGGCCTTTGCCGTCCAGCCGGCAGGGTGTTGCCGTCACCGGCAGCAGCTTGGCCTTGGGGAACGCGGCGACGATCTTGCCCCATGTCGTGCCGGCGGTCAGGTGGTGGGCCTCGTCGACAATGATCAGGTCCGGCGGATCGGTGACGGTTTCCAGCCGGCGCACGATGGTCTGGGCGCTGGCCACGAACACCCGCGCGCGGTGGCTTACCCACGACCGGCCGAAGCGCTTGTGCTGCTCGATCTGGCACTGCCGCTGGATTGCGGGCGGCGCGATGACCTGATGCGCGCAGCCGAACGATGCCAGCGTGCCGGCGATCTGCTTGACCAGTTCGGCGCGGTGGCACAGCAGCCAGACGCACCGGCCCTTGCTGGCCGCGCCGGATGTGACGTAGCTGAAAATCGTCGTCTTACCTAACCGCCCCCAGTCGGTAAAACGACCAGGGGCGACCTCCTTCCTTGTGAGTATGCGGTGCGAATTTTCTCAACAAGTTCCAGTTGATAGTCGCGAAGCAAGGGGGCGCTCATGCGACGTGCTTCCAGCCAAGGCGCGAGCATATTTTTCTAGCCGTCCCGCTGTGAATTGAATATCGATCAGCCAATGCATTAAAAGACCATCCAGCTTTCCGCAGCGCGCGCATTTCGACAACTTGATGCTCGGTAAGTTTATGGCCTGGGTGATACTCACCAATAACGTGCGGGTTATCTGGTGGCTTCTTTGCTCGGCCTTTTGCCCAGCAGTCAGCGGTATTTTCTTTGCTTGTTCCTAAAAACAGATGTTCAGGATTACAGCACGCCGGAACATCGCATCGATGGCATACGAACATACCTTCAGGTATTTGCCCTCGAAAATGGGCATAGGTTACGCGGTGCGCTCTATCGTTTCCAGATCCCCTGCCGCCATCTTTTCCAACAACTCCATAGCCAGATTCATTCCATGCGCCGGTAAAAATCCAGCACCCAGCATCGGGAACTATTGTAATTTTCGACATAACCCTGTCAATTACAGGTCTTTCAATTCTAGGCATAAATCAACTCCGTAAGTTGTCCGTGTAGAAATGAAGTGGAAGCCGCCACGGTAGCGGTTTGTCGGGTGCCCCCTATCCACGATTGCAGTATATCACAATCTTTTTGCCCCGCGCCGCGCATCGCGCGCTTCGTGATGCTTTATCAGCCGGTACTGCATGCGCAGGTAATCGCGCAGGCGCAGCTGGCAATTCTTCGGTTCGCCGCAGTCGGTGTGCGGGCAGACGGTCGGCAGCTGGCCAATCTGGGCACCCCACTGGTCTAGTGGGGCGTCCATGATCCGCCGCGCGTTGTGCATGCAGCGGCTTGCGCTCACAGTTCGTGCGCCTCCGCCGGTTGACGCAGCGGCTTCGGCAGCCAGCCGGCATTCCTCAGCGGCTTCGGAATCCAGCCGTATTCGGCCAGAATCGGCGCGGCGCGCTTTGCCACTTCGGCGGCTTTCAATTTGTGGAACTCGCCAGCCGAGGCCGGTGCGAGCTCACCCAGTTCAGCGATCGCCGCCAGGATGTAGGCCTTGGGCTGTTGTGCCAGCCATTCTTCGGTGACGGTCCAGTAATCGGCGATGCTGATGCCGGCCTGCGCGGCCCATTCCGCGCCGCTGTCTGCCAAGACAATCTCGCCGGCGGCGCAAAACGCGATGATGTCGATGGACCACTGAACCGGTTGCTGCAGAAGCCAGCCGAACAGGTCGTCGCCGGCAGCTTCCAGCTTACGGTTCAGCTCATCGAACTGCGCATTGTAGGACTTGCTGGCCGGGTGAGCGACCAGCGCTTCACGCATTGCCGGCGGAATGAAGGTGTGCTGCTTGCCGATGCGCACCGTCGAATATGCGAAGGGCATTTCAGTGGCGAGAGCAGCGGCCAGCGCCGCCAGTGCAACGTGTCCGCGCACGTTGTCCCGCAGGATGGCGGTCACTTCGCCGCGCAGGCGCTCCTCTTGTGCCTGGCTCAGCTCGCTCGGGTCTTTCTTCGGCTTCGGCTGTTCCACTTCGATATCGGCGTCATCATCGCCGCCCTTGCTTTCGCCCAGGCGCTCGCCCGGTTTCAGCAGGCCGCAGTCGATGTTCACGCCATCGTCGTCGAGGTAGATCAGCACGCCGGCCTTGGCCTTGATTTTTTCCGGCCACTGTTCGCGGCTGGCGTTCATGGCGCGCAGCTGATCGCGCAGGCGCGCGTGTTCCTCGATCTCTGCGGGCACCTCATCCGGATCGGCGTCATCCAGCATTTCGTCCAGCTCGTCGTAGCGGGCTTTGAGCGTCGCGAATTCGGCCTGCTCGGCCTCGGTGAGCGCCCGGCGCTTCGGCTTGCCGGCTTCGCTGAACTGCTGGCGATCCGACCAGCTGAGCTTCGGCCGGCATTCGACCCAGGACCAGCCGTCGGCGCGGTAGGTTTCGCCGACCGCTTCCAGCTTTTCGATCACCAGCCGGTCGAGCAGCGCCGAGTCGGTGAGATAGACCTTTTCGCCGAACAGGTCGCGGCGCACGACGCCGCCGGCTTTCTCGTAGGCTTCCACCCCGACGAACACCGCGCGATCGTCGGTGCTCGATACCTCGGTTTCGGTCAGCACGCGGCGCAGGTAGTGCGGCTGGCGGTGATAGCTGCCGTGTCCTTCTGCCTCATCGTCGCCCCAAGCCGCTTCCTGGGCGGCGTGGTCGTCAACGATCGCCAGAGCCTGCATCTGTTCGAGTGTGGCATTGCCGGCGCGGTATTCGACCAGCAAGCGCGGCGAGACGTTGGCCAGTTTCAGGCGCTGCCGCACGACGGTTTCGGTCACGCCGAACGCGGCGGCGGTGTCGGTGATGCTCTTGCCGCCTTCGATCAGCTGGCGGAAGGCCTCGAACTGGTCGGCGGGGTGCATGGCCTCGCGGATGGTGTTTTCGGCAAGGCTTATTTCAGCGGCCTTATCTGCATCGACCACCAAGCAGGGGACTTCATAATTCGCCGGAATTTTCTTTTCCTTGGCCAGCTGTTTCAAAGCAGCCAAGCGACGACCACCAGCAATAACCTCGTAGCCTTTGCCGACTTCTTCGACAGTAAGGTTATGGATTAATCCATTGGCTTGAATCGATGCGGCCATATCAGTGATCGATTGCCCGCCGGTCTTGCGGACGTTCTTGGGTGACGGTTTCAGTTGCGACAGCGGCACCAGAATCAAGGTGGCGTCTTCGGCCTGGGCGGCTTGCTTGTTGCTTTTGCTCATGGGTTTTTCCTCGTGTGTAGGTGATTGAAAAAGCGCCGGACGTAATAGCCCCGGACGATACTGGCGACGGTGAAAATGGCCGTGATCTGGATGTTGTCGCCGAACGACACCCGGTGGCCATATGCTGGCATAACGATTGCGGTGATGATGACCGACACCGCGAAACCGATGGCGATGCTGGCGCAGGTTTCGATGAATGAGTGCAGGCGCGACTGACTCACGCCCTGCCCCAGAAATCGTTGGCGGTCACCTTGCCGCCGGACCATTCATTGATCCGGCGGATTTGGGCGGGCAGCGGTTCGGCTTTGCCGGTTTCCCAGCGCCAGACGGTGCTGGTATCGACGTCGAGCTGCTGCGCGGCTTGGAAGCGCGTGAGGCGCTTCCGTTCCCGGTAGGCTTGCAGTTTCATAGGTCACCGCCAGGCCGGCAGACCGCGCCGCACGCGGTCATCGGCGCGGAACTGCCGCCAGTCGGGATTGCCCCGGCGGCGGGCGCATTCGCGCGCGCCGTTGTGCGGCCAGTTGTTGGTGTCCTTGCTGCGCCGCGCGGTCGGCAGCCGGCCCCCGGCGGCATCGGCAATCGCAAGGATTGTCGCCATCAGGGCATTCATGCGGAGGCTTTTTTGGTATCTGGTAGCCATGGCAATATCCTCGGTGATCAGAACGGCACATCGTCATCCAGCGCGGGCTGGCTGGACGTCGGTACGGGTTGGCGGGGCGGCACGGTGCTGAAATTGTCGCCACGATCCGCAGGCCTCTCAGCCCCGGACGGGCGTCCGCCCAGCATCTGCATTTCATTGGCGATGATGTCGGTGCTGTAGCGCTCGATGCCCTGCTTGTCGGTGTACTTCGACGTTTCGAGCTTGCCCTCGACGTAGATTTGCTGGCCCTTCTTCACGTAGTCACCGACGATCTCGGCAAGCTTCCGGGTGAACTTGACGCGGTGCCACTCGGTTTTTTCTTGCTTATCGCCGTTCTTGTCCTTCCAGCTTTCATTGGTGGCAACTGAAAGTGTGCAATACGCGTCGCCGGATTGAAAATATCGGACTTCCGGGTCTTTGCCGACCGTGCCGACAAGTATGACTTTATTGATTCCTCTGCTCATAAATTCCTCAGTTAGAAAATGGATTCGTCAGCGCCGGCCGTCGCCGGGGCTTCGGTCGCGGTGGTCGCCGCCGGCTCGGTGATCGTGGTCGCGGCGACCGGGTTCTGTTCCAGCTGCGCGGCGGCATCGTTCAGCGCGGCCAGCCCGGCGGGCGCTTCGCCCTGGCCGGCTTCGGCGGCCTGTTTGTCGAACGCTTCCGCGCTGGCCTTCAGATCGGCCGGGCAGCCGGTGCTTCCGCCGATGGCATGCTGGTGCGGCTTCGGGAGTGCCGCCCACTGCTTTTTCAGGGCTTCCATGCCCTTCTCGGCCGCGAGTTTCAGCAGGCCGCGCGAATGCTCGACCTTGGGATCGAGCTGCTTTGCGCCATCCACCCAGGCACGCAGCGCCGCGCCGTCGGCTTGCGACAGGTAGCCCTTGCCACGGCCCATGATGGTGGTCAGTGCCGCCGGGCATTTGATGACGTCCTGCAGTCGACCTTGGTCGTGCAGCATCAACGACACGGTGGCCTCGAACATGACGTTCTTTTCAGTGATCGGCTGCAGGCCCAGATCGACGTAAACGGTCTTCTCGCGACCATCGACAATCTGCTTCTCGGGCTTGGCTTTCTCGCGGGCGCGCAGGCACAGGATGATGTGCATCGGGCTGGCCAGCAGGGCCGACATGAACCGCTTGTGCGCGGCCTTGGCCTTGTTCCAGTTGGGAAGCTTCGGATTGCCGGCCTCGGCGATATCCTGCACGCCGCCCAAGCCCTCGAATTCGTGTGAACCGCTGTCGATCACCAGCACTTCGACGCCGGCTTCCGCGAACTCTTGGATGGCCTGCACGTAGCGGTCGGGGCTGAACGGCGGTGCCAGCTCGGCATACAGGTACGGCTGCTGGTACTCGTCGGCGTAGAGTTTGCCGCGCCCGCTTTCGGTGTCGAGAAAGCCGACTTTCTTTCCGCCGCCGCCGGCCATGCCGTAGGCGATTTCCAGCGCGGTCTTGGTCTTGCCGCCGCCGGATACGCCGGCCAGAAAAATCAGCAGTCGGGCGCCTTCGCGCTTGGCTTCGTGGATCTTCAAAATGCTCATTGTGCAATGTCCTCTTGGTTGGTTGGTGTTGCGGGTGGTTCGGGCCTTTCGATTTCGGCGATCCACGCGTCGATCAGCGCGACGAAGTCGGCGGTCAGGCCGCTAATGATCAGGTTTTCAGCATTCAGCCTGGCAAGCGCAGCGCGGCGTTCCTTCATGTCCGCCAGTGCGGTGGCGGCGCTCACGCGGCACCCGCCTTGCGCTTCCATTGCGTTTTCAACACCGGAAGCGCAGCTGAACTGGCGCTTACCGTCACTTTTAATGAGCCGGCCTTTGGTGTTGCAGGGAAGCCGAGCGCCTTGCGTGTTTCGGCATCGATGATCACGGCAATGTTGGCCGCCGGCTGCCCGATGAAGTCTGGATTATTCTTCACCAGTTCGCGCAGTTCAGGGAATTTCTTATAGAGCGCCTCGGTCGTGGTGCAGCCGAAAACGGCGTTTTTCACAGTAACGCGCACCTCATCAACCGATGCATTCAAAATCGCACGCGCTTTCAGGTGCGCGGTTACTTTGCCCGCCAGCGATGCGCCCAAGTCTGCGCTGGAAAATTCGGGCGAATTCCACGGGTCTTTTGTAGGCAATGGCATTCCATCGCGCCGGTGAATTTTATTCTTCCAGTGATCTATTGACAGGCTCGAATGACAGTGAACGCTATCCGGCTTGAGCGTCAGCAGGTCTTGCAGTGTTTGCCACGCCTTCGCGCCCCACAGTTGCTTGGCGATTTTCTCGAACAGCTCGCCTTCTTTCTCGGTCATAGCCGCCACTTCTTTGGCGTAGATGCGCTCACGCAGTATTCCGTGCGCGGCTTCTTTCATTGCTTTGGTCAGTTTCATAAATAGTCCTTGGTAATTTAAATGAATGATCAGGCCGAAATGGCCTCCTGCACGGTCTTTACAGCCCAGGCCGGCAGCGCCAGTTCGGTGACAGCCGTCGGGTAGCCCGGCCAGTGCCCGGACTCGTGGCAGCGCTTGAACAGTTCCAGCAGCGGCCGCACCTTGCGCCGGCCATAGTTCACCAGATCGGCGGTGGCTGAGTAGATGGCGGTGGCGTAGGGCGGCTCTTTCTCTTGAGCCAGCCACAGGAACTCAGGCCGCGCGCGCGTCTTGAAATGCGACTGGAAGCCGTCGCAGTAAAGCGCCGCCTGGTAATACATTTCATAGTTCCACGACTGGCGCGCGAAGCCCTCGGGGCTGGCGTCTTCGCAGGATTTGCCGTCGATGATCAGGCCGTTCGGGAACAGGTCGCACGGCGGCACCATGTAGTCCGGACGGATTTTGCACAGCACGCCGGTCGCCGGGTCGGTGAAATACAACGATGCCTCGGCAAGTCCGGGCTGCGAGAAAAGCACCTGCGTTGCGGGGTGCGCATTCGCTGCGCGGCCCATCGCCAGAACGCGGTCCATGTCGCCGGCGCTCAACGGTTCCTTGCCGCTGGCCAGCAGTTCCGCCCACAGCGCCTTGCCCTCTTTCGTCCGGCGGTCGATGCCGTCCGGCATGGCGACGTAGCGGTTGTCGAATTCGCCCGGCTCGAACACAGCGCAGTGCCAGGCGCTGCCGAGTTTCATCGCCGGCGTTTGCGGCGTCCTCACGCGATTGGGATCGAGATATTGCGCCCAGTAATGCAGCGGTGAAGCTGACAAAAGTTTCAGCCCGCTGCTGCCGATGTGCGGTTGCGCGTGGTAATCGTCATTCGTCACGTCAGGGAATAACCCTGCCAAATTCTCAGTCATAACGCTCTCCGTAAAATAGTAGCGGTTGAAATATTAGCCCGCCCAAGCAGTATACATTAGGTGCAATAGTATTGCAAGCGCCGCAATGCGCCGGTTGCAATGCGGACAACTTTGGCCGGAAAGTCAATAATTTAGCCGCTTGCGAATTCCCGCCAAGGTTAACGATTTGTTAAATAAGTTACTCTTGTGCAAATGACGTTTCGATGACAGTTATTTGGGCGTAGGCGGGCCTCTATCGGCCGCAGAAAACGGACGAAAAAATGAACGCTGGATTTGCACTGGAACTGCAGCGTGAATTGGGTTTGACGGACACCGCCATGGCGCGCGCGTTGAAAATCACGCGGCAGACATGGCGCAACTGGCGGACGGGCAAGAGCTTCCCGCCCTTCGCCGCGCAGTCGCTTGTGATCATGTCGGAGCTGCGGCGCGTTGATGCCGCCAACGACAATCTGCCGGAACTGATCCGCGTCCGTCCGGCGGCGAACGATAACCGGCCCGCGTAGCAGTCCAACGACGCGGTGCAACACTCCCCCGCCGCCAGCAACTAACCCGCTGGCGGCGTTTTACGTTTTCCACAAGCCCCGGCCCAATCCATCATCGGGGCGACGCTGAAACGAAATTTGTCACTTGCGCCGCTAACGATTTGCCGTTGCATAATTTTTCCCGTCGCTATCGGTATCGGCTGTCAAACCGCTTTACGCCCTGTTGCACCATTTACGCGCGGCGCGGCCGACAATGTTGGACTGCGCACGCCGATGTTGTACCACAGCAGGCATGGGCACGATCATCACCAGGAAGAAACAGGACGGCACCGCCAGCCACACGGCGCAGGTGGTGCTGAAACGCGGCGGCGTCATCGTGGCTCGCGAGCACCGGACGTTCGCCGACCGTCGCGAGGCATCGCTCTGGATCGCCCAGCGCGAAGTGGAAATCCGCAAGCCCGGCGCGGTCGCGGATAACCCGAAGCTGGCGGACGTCATCGACCGCTATATCGGCGAAAGCCGGCGGCCGCTGGGCGCGACCAAGACGCAGGTGCTGCGCACCATCAAGGCCAAGCCGATCGGCGCCATGCGCTGCCGCGACATCACCAGCCGGGACGTGTTCGCGCTGGCGCAGGCCCTGGCCGAATCGGTGCAGCCGCAGACCGTGCAGAATTACCTGTCGCACCTGTCCGCCGTGTTCGCCGTGGCCCGGCCCGCGTGGGGCTATCCGCTCGACCGACAGGCGATGGCCGATGCCTTCACCGTGGCGAAGCGGATGGGCGTGACCGCGAAATCGGGCAAGCGCAGCCGCCGGCCGATGTTGGACGAACTCGACAGATTGTTGGACCACTTCACCGCCAGCCGATCGCGGCGCTGCGACGCGATACCGATGGCCGACTGCGTGCTGTTCGCGCTGTTCAGCACCCGCCGGCTGGAAGAAATCACCCGCATCCGCTGGGCCGATCTGGACGCCGACGCCGGCCGCGTGCTGGTGCGGGACATGAAGCATCCGGGCGAGAAAATCGGGAACGACCAGTGGGTGGACCTGCCGCCGGAGGCCTTGGCCATCATCGCCCGCCAGCCGCGTAAGGCGGCCGAGATATTCCCGTACAGCGGGGAAACCATCGGCGCGAACTTCACGCGGGCGACGCGCTTGCTGGGCATCGAGGATCTTCACTTCCACGACCTGCGGCACGAAGGCGTGTCGCGGCTGTTCGAACTGGGCTGGTCGATTCCGCACGTAGCGGCCGTCAGTGGGCACCGGAGCTGGCAAAGCCTCAAGCGGTACACCCACCTGCAGCAGCGCGGCGACAAGTTCGCAGGCTGGCGCTGGCGGCCATAAAATAGCCCCGCCGAAGCGGGGCCGAAGGGCGGGCTTTCACCGCCTACGCCAGTCACCGGGGAAAGTGTTGGCGTGCGTTACTGTGGTGGTGCTAAGGGATTCGAACCCTTGGAGAATCTAAAGCTCGGCATTTGCCGACTGGCGATACTCTGGTCTGATAGGGCTATCCAACTCCCATCCACGCATTGAAACCACTCTGCCAAACACTCACCACACGGCTGACGGCTGTACTGGGCCAGTATGTTCACGGGCGGCCTCCCAACAGGGAAATTGGGAGTTATTGCCGCCCGACAACCGTCATGCGTCTGGTGAATGAGGCCGCCCCGGTAAGGGCGGCTTCACCTGCAAACAAGTCCGTGGCGGGGACATGGACACCATACCACAAAAAACCCCGCGCGGGGCGGGGTTTTCATAAGCGGTTCTCAAATTCAATACGGAAGCCGGTCAGTCATTTCATACAATCCCCCTTGGCTATTGGCTGATTCAGCACTGCTGAAACTTGACCATACGCCCGAATACTTCGGATGTCAAGTATAGGGTCGCCGGTCTTTCCCGGCCGTCCGCTAATCTACTCCGTCCCGTCCTGCCGCCGGTCTGCAGCTGGTCTCCGGGGCGTTTCGAACCTGGCACCGGCCCGGAGAGGACATTCGGCGCGGCCCAGGGCTTCCGACGATTGTCACCGCATCGTCAGCTACGGGCGGCTTGCGGGCCATGGAATCCCGCGCCCAGCCGCTGGGTTACTGCTGCCCGGCGTGGCTGCGCACTACGGCCTGGCAGGCTTGGAGCTGTCGGACGGCGGCGTCGGCGCGGCCGGCTTCTCGAATAAGAAATTCTGCATCCTGTCCAGAAAGTCCGGCTTGACCGGTGCCATCACTTCGGCCGGTGGCGGCGGCGGTTGCGGGCACACGCCCAGATCCACTTGCGGGCGGACAGGTGAAACGCTGCTGCAGCCGGCGATTGCCAGCACGCAGGTCATCAATAACGCGGTCACGCTCTTCATAGGCTTGGTTCCTCTCGGCAATCAGCTGTTCGGCAATGCGGGCCTGCTCCTCGACCGCGGCGCGTTCCGCTTGGCGGGCCTTGTCCTTGGCGTCCGCCAGCGCCTGCGTGGCGTCCAGCGCCATCTTGTCGATCAGCGCCTTGTACTCGCCCTCGGCCTTTTCGTAGCCGCGGTCGTACTGCGTGCCGCCGTACCACCAGAACGCCAGCACCAGACCTGCCAGCGCCCACGCCTGCCACGGAATCGCTTTCAGGATTTTGCCGATCGGCTCGATCAGCGACCCGAGGAACAGCTTGATAGCGGCCCAGGCGATCACAGCCGGTGCACCAGTTTTTCGATGCCGGACCGGATGCAGATCACGCGAAGCGCGATGCCGATCACCAGCAGGGCTTCGGCGTGTTCACTCGGCGGGAAGCCAAGCGTCTGTTCCGTGATGACGCAGATCGAGCCAGCGAATACCAGTGCGCAGGATGCCGACCAGACCCACCATGCCGCGTAATTCTTGAACTCGCCGTGGGGCGGGTGCAGGTGGAACGCGTCCCACACCAGTACGCTGATCAGAAATGCCGCTGATATGACTGCAATCATTTTCGTGCCCTCGTTTCGAGCCAGACACCCGCCGCAACGAATACTTTCGGGATCAGGTGCTGGGCCGCGAACGCCAGCAGCCCCGCCGCCGGCTCGACCGGAACCGAGGCGGCAAGCTTGAAAAACGCCGGCGCGGAAACGACCACCCAACCGCTGACAATGCCGTTCGCGGTGATGCTGAAAGTCAGGCCGAACAACTGGAACGAAACTTTCGTGGCGGCCATGTACCACCGAGAGTTTTTATCCGGGATCAGCCGCGCCCAGGTTTCCGGCGGCGAATAGGCAAGGCCCAGGAACGCGCCGACGAAAGACGCCAGCAACACGCTTGACGGTATGCCGAACACCTGTTCCTGCGTGACGGCGGCGGCCGTTGCGGCGGTGGTGACAAGCGCGACTTTGTATAGGCTCGACATCGCGTCCCGTCCTTATTTCAGCCAGTTGAAGTATTGTTTCGTCAGCCGGCGCGTTTCTTCGAGGCCGTTCGTGCCGCCGTTGACCTTGCGCCGGACCGCGTTGGTGATTTCATCGCGCACGCCCTGCCGGGCGATGTCCCAGACGCCGTTCACGTCGAAGAACCACGCGGCGCTATCGAATGCGAACTCGCTGGCGACCAGCTCCGGGTATTCGAACGCGCTGGCGAAGGCCGGGGCCGATGCCGCGAAGGCGCGGTAATTGTCCGCGCCGGTCAGGTGCGGCGCGCCGCGCCCGCGATACAGCCAGCCGTCGCCGGGCCGGTTGTTGCCCATGCGCCCGCCGTAGACGTGGTTCGCCAGCTTTTCCGGCTGCCGGATGAACTGGCGCGCCAGCTCGATTTCCTCGGGATCGATTACCCGGTCCCTGTCCAGATCGAACTTGCGGAACACGGCCACGATGCGCGCCGGGTCGGTGTAATTCAGGTTCTCTTCGAACTGCGCGAAGCCCTGCGTTTCATGGTGGCACTGGGCCGCGAAATGCGCGATGGCGTAGCTGTTGACGCCGAAGTAGTCGCGGGCGGCGCGCAAGGTTTGCGGGCCGAAAACTCCGTCTGCCGTGATGCCCAGCTTGGTTTGGAAGCGTGCGACCTGTGGCGACATGCAATAAATCCGGCTGGCAAAAGATTTAACAATAGCCAATTCTATCAAGCCGGTATTCTGGGCGCAATGAACGCCTGCTGAAAGTCGCCGCGTTGCAACTGCGGCGACAATTTACAGGCTGGAATCCATCGACAGCGTGTTGGTGCCGAGCAAGTTGCCGCCGCTGGCCGCGTCGTAGAACTTTATGGTCAGCACGCAGTATCGGTTTGCCGCGCTGAAATCCCAGCCGCGCGCGGCGTTCAGCTGCAGGCGGGTGCCCAGCGCGCTACCGCTTGGCGTGTTGCCGCTGGATAGCGTCGCCTCGATCCAGACCGTGTTACCGGCGCCCACCGTGGTCGGCGTGTACCAGTTGACCGGTCCGGCGGGCAGGCCGGTGACGTAGCACGTTCCGTTTGAGTTGAAGCCGAACGCGCAGGCGCCGACGTCGCTGGCCTCCCAGTTGACGCCGTTGGCGATAACCGATGCGGCAGCCCCGCGCTTGGCATGCATGGCGGCCCGGACTGCGCGCATTACGGCACCACCGATGCCGGGACCATGACGTCGATCTTGTCTTCATCCGCGTTGTAAACCACCGGCATGTACATGGTTTTCCCGGCCGTGGTCGTGTTGGGCAGTGCGCCGCCGACGCCGCGGTACTTCGAGCCGGACCAGGTGATGCCGCGCGCGGTGCCGTCGTCCTTGAACCGGAACAGGAAGCCGTCGCCGTCGGCCAGCGTGCCGGTCGGGTTGTTGATGGTGAGCGCCACAGCTTGCGCGGTGCGGGCCACCAGATCGCAGGGCACGGCCGGGGTCAGCGTTGCGCCGCTGGCCACCACCTGCGTGCGCGGCGTCTGCGGTAGCCACGTCGGCACCAGGTCGGAATCGGTGCCGCCCTCGATGACCGCCGAAATTACCGCGAGGTCGTTTTTGATTTTGCTGATGTCGCTGGCCGGCGAGGTGGTCGCCGGGTCGATGGTGGGATGTTGAAGTGCCATGGCTGCGGCCTCTTAGGTCTTGATGATCTTGTTGACGATGACGGACGGCTGCACGTTCGGGTGCGCCTGCCCGCCGCCGGTGCTGTTGGTGGTGTTGGTGCCGCCGCCGGTGTTCATGACGGTGTTGAACCCGCCGGCGTTGACCGAGCTGGCCGTCTGCGCCTGGATGGTGTGCGTGTGCGCCGGCATCTGTGCGGTCACCAGCGTGTGCACGTCATCGCCGCCGGCATCGCCCAGGGTGATGCCATCGACCACGCCGAAGCGCAGCGACACGGTGCCGGACGCCGTGGCGTTGGCGCTGATCGTGATGGCCGTCGCGCTGGTGATGCTGGCGACCGTCGCGCCGGCCGGAATGCCGGTGCCGAACACCTTCATGCCGATGGCGAGGCCTGCCGTGCTCGACAGGCCGGTGATGTTCACACTGGCGTTGGTCGTGGTGCCGTTCTGCACCACGGTCATGCGTTGGGCGTTGGTGCCGCCCATGTCGTCTTTGCCGACGCCGATGCGGCCGCGCAGGTCCGGCACGTTGAACGTGGTGGATCCATCGCCCGCGCCGTAGGCGGTGCCGATGGCGGTGAACAGCCCGGCGTAGGTCGTCCGGCTGACCGCCGCGCCGTCGCAAAGCAGCCAGCCGGTGGGCGCCGATGCCCCGGCGAAATCCACCATCGCGCCGGACGGCATGCCGCCCTGCCCCGTTGGCACCAATCCGGCGGCGTCGGTCGATGCGATGCCGGACGCGACCGCGCGGGACGCGATGATGTCGTTGAGCGCCTGAACCGCCGCCAGCAGATCGGCGCGGGCCGATGCCGGGCTGTCAGTGCCGGAGTCCAGATTTGCAGTGCTGATTGATGCGCCAGGCCATGCCATAAAGTGCTCCTAGAAATTAAGCTTCGCCGTAACCGAATACGTCAATGTCCGCATTGCCGGCTTTCGCCACACCGGCAGACGTGTAAAGGTTGATTGTAACCCCGGAAGCGCTCCGGGAACTGGTTTTATTGGTGTCGCCGGTCGCACCGCCTTGGTTCGTGACCTGAATAGTTTGCAGCACAGCGAACGGCGGGCTGAAACTGATGGCGGTGCCGCCGCTGGCGATGGACTGATTGCTGAAATGCAGCTGGCGTTCGAGCAGGTCGAAATACACCCGCAGGCCGTACAGGTACGCCGACAGGCCGGGGTCGGCGCTGTCCATGGTGACGATGAAGCGGAAGTACCGCGCCGTGTAGGTGCCCGGCACGAAGGGCTGCGCCTGCGACCAGGTGCTGCCGTCCGGCGAAGTCTGGTAGGACAGGCTGGCGCTGATGGCCTCGTTATAGGTTATCGTCGCGTTGCCGCCGTAGCTGTTCCAGATATTCGAATAGTCGGCCCACACGCCGGTCAGGTTGTTCCAGACAACCGCCACCGCATTCAGCGCGCCAACGTCGAATTCCGCCGACACGTAGACCTTTTTGCTGGCGCCCAGATCGATGGTTTCGCCCACGTACACCGAAGCGGTCAGCGCGGCGGCGTCTTCCAGTACGCCGGTTTTCGACGATCCGGCATCCCACGTCGTCATCGCCGACCAGGTGGACAGATCGGACCACGCCGTCGATGCGCTCAGGCTGTAATCGGTGCAGTTGGTGTTCGTGCCGTTCCAGCCGCCGGTCGATTCGTCGTGGCTCAGTGCGTTGGATATGGCCGTACTGTCGCCGATGGTCAGCGACGCGGCCGACACCGATGCATTGCCGGACTGGTCGATGGCCTTGATCAGGTACGTGCCGCCGCGCGGGGCTTCGATGCTGAAGGCGTTGGCCGCGCTGGTGCCGACCGGAATGCCGCTGGTCCACGAATTGCCGCGCCGGATTTCGTAGTGGCTGCGGTCGATGTCGGCAACGTGCGTCCAGCTGAAATTCAGGGTGTTGCCGGAGCGCGTGACGGCAAAGCCGGTAACGCTGGACGGCGGCACGGCCTTGCCGGCGATGACCGCCGACAGCGTTGCCGCCGCGCTCGAGCGCAGGTCTTTCGAGTTGACCGCCCAGACGTTGACGAACACCGCGTCGTTGTCGTTCAGGTTCAGGATGTCGAACGTGGTGTCGCTGGTGCGGGCCGGCTGGGTCCAGTTGTCGCCGTTGACCCGGTAGCTGTACTCGTAGCTGGCCACGGTGCCGCCCACCGGCTGGGAATCCCAGGACACGGTGAGTTTCGACTGCACCGCGCGCGATGCCGTCAGGTACAGGTTTTCGGTCATCACCAGCCCGGTCGGCGGGGCCGGCGGCGTCCATAGCTCGGTCAGCTTGGACGTTTTCGGCAGCGTCAGCGGCTTGTCGGCCTCGATGGCCGCGTACTTTGCCGAGTAGCTGACCAGCGCGGAAATGGCGAACTGATTGCCGCCTTCCTCTTCGGCGACGCCGATCACCTTGAACGTCTGCGGCTCGACGTCCGCGCTCGACAGAATCCAGAGCGTACCCGCCGGGGCCGCCGCGCTGAATGCGCTGCCAACCGTCAGGCTGGACACCGTGCCGGACGCCGTGGTGACCGTGCGCGATTCCAGCGCGCCGCTGGCGTTGACCAGCGTCAGCGTGTAGGTGGTCGTCGGCACCAGCGTTACCGGCGCGTCCAGCGGTATCACGGTCGTGGTCGCCCCGGCCAGGATGCGGCCGCCCATGCGCACGCCGGCCCTGGCCGGATCGGCAATCTGCACGAATTCGCCGGGCTGCGGTATCTGGCCATCCATGCCGACGCGGAACGCCACCAGTTCGTTTTCGTAGCGCTCGGTGTAGAGAATCCACTCGCCGATGCGCCGCGCCTGTCCCTGCGAGGTGCAGCCGACCGCGTAAACGTCGGTCTGGTTCACGAAGCCCATGGCCGTGATGGCTTCGTCGTCGCTGACGTATTCGATTTTGTTGCGGAACCGGTCGGCGGGGTCGTTCCACGTCACCAGCGCAACGTTATGGCGGGCTTTGTAGGCGCTGCCGGTGTAGGTGAATAAGCCGTCGATGACGTTGGCCTGATTGTACAGGTACACCGGATCGGCGGGCTTGTCGGCAACCGGCACGACAGCGCCGGCGCCCCAGTAGACCATGCCGCGGAACACCGATGCCAGCTTAACCAGCGTCGAATAGGCTTCCTCTTTGGTCTGGAAATACACGTTGCAGGTGTAGCGCGGCTCGGTTCCGCCCAAGCCATTCGGCACCAGCTCGTCGCAATACTGGCCGATGCTGTACAGCGCCCACTTGTCCATCATGCCGGCATCGATGAATTCGCCGGTGCCGTAGCGGGTCGCCAGCGCCAGGTCGTAGAACACCCACGCCGGGTTGTTCGACCACGCTACCTTGAAGGTGCCATCCCAGACGCCGCCGGACGTGCCGGGGCCGGTGGTCGCATAAACGCGCGTGATCGGGTCGTAATTCGCCGGCACGTTGATTTTCTGCAGGCGCATGTGATAGCCGCGCGTCGGCACGCTGCTGAACTGCTTGGACGGCATGCGCAGCGCGACCAGCGCACAGAACGGATACCGCAGTTTTTCTTCGACGATCTCGGTGTAGCTATCCCAGAACGTCTTGTTCTGCAGCACGGTCTTGGTGCTGTCCGGCGT
>JACCDR010866734.1_pt1 | contig 23694 bp, 12 predicted proteins | sample 7446431 | NCBI WGS metagenome assembly JACCDR01 (sample SAMN15323443, study PRJNA562643) | freshwater metagenome | isolation source: river surface water | place: USA:Blue River Watershed | collected 2017-08-17 | reverse complement strand
CCCGTATCGCAACCTGTTGATGCGGCACCATGTGAAATCCAAAGTACTGAAAAAACGGCTGCACCGTCAGGCTTATCTGAACTAAAGTGTCACTTTCGCCTGATGATGCTGGTAGGTATCGGTTAATCGAGCGGCCAACATCGGTTTATTCAGGAAAAAGCCCTGCATGACGTCAAGTGGCAATCCCGCAACCGCGTTAAAATGTGCAGAGGTTTCGATCCCCTCCGCCACCGTTTCAAATCCAAACTGTTTTAGCATTTTAACAAGCGCTTCAATTTTATGATGTTTAAGGTCATCATGCTCAATCCGTTTTAGCAAGGTTCTATCCAATTTTACCTTGCGGATCGCGCAAAGCTCGGTCAAATAAAGAAAATTCGAATATCCGACACCAAAATCATCAATCGCAATTTTAACGCCCAAATCCACCAGCATTTTTAAAGATTTTTTCACTGCGGTATTCTGGGCAATTAACGCATCTTCCGTGACTTCCAGCGTCAGCCAAGACAAATCATCCATCCGTGAGAGTAACTGACCAAGTGCGCTTTCAGGTTTGTACAAGCTTTGTAGATGCTGTGCATGCAAATTGATAGAGATTTGAAATTGATCAAAATGTTTGCATTGCTGCAGCCACGCTTGTCGCTGCTGCAAAACATGGTTGACCACCCAAACATCAAACGCTTCGAACAAGTTGGCAGATTTAACCACCGAAAGAATTTGCTCAGGCATTAACTCGCCATATTGCGGATGCTGACACCGAATTAATGCTTCCGCACCTAGTAATGTTGGCGGCGATGTATTGCTATAAAATGGCTGATAAACAAAATACAATCCGATCGGCTCATCATCATGCAAGGCGCGACGTAAATCACCTTCTAGTTGCAATTGCAGTCGAAGCTCATCAGAACGGTCGGCATCAACAAATTGAAACTGATTTTTGCCCGATTGTTTGGCGCGGTACATGGCAATATCGGCATTTCTAAGTAATAAATCAGCATCTTTACCATCATCAGGGTAAATGGCAATACCGATACTGCTACTGATAAATAATCGCTCTTGTGAGACTTTGATGGGCTTTTTCAACGCGTCGAGGATCCGTCCTGCGAAATGCTGCGCTTGATGGGGGTGTTCAATTTCATCAATTAACACCACAAACTCATCACCACTGATCCGTGCACAAAAGTCGGTTTCTCGACTAAATTTGCGAAGCAACTCGGCAAAATATTGCAAAATATCATCGCCAATCGAATGCCCTAACGAGTCGTTGATGCGTTTGAAATTATCCAAATCCAAAAACAATAAGCCAAAGCGCAGACCTTTGCGTTGATGGCGCATGACGGTCTCTTGTAACCGTTGATTTAAATAAAGTCGATTAGCCAGTTGGGTTAGATCGTCATAAAACGCCAGCTTATGCAGCCGCTGTTCACGCGCTTTTAACTCGCCAATATCGGTCGCGAGTAACACCAAGCGTAACGACTGATCCGAGGGATCCGTTACTTTACTGACCGAGACATAATGCGGCGCTTGTAATTCACCAATGGTTAATACCAGTTCACCTTGCCAATTTTCATGCTGACTGATGTCTTGCCAACCATGATCTAAGCGCTGCTCTGTTACCAGATTAAACAGCTGCGCGTAGTGAATGTTTGTCAGCTGTCGAGTGGGATCGAGCTGGCTTTGTAGCGCTTTGTTGGCATAGGTCAGTTGTTGTTGCTCGTTAAAAATAGCAATTTTTTCCGAGGTATTACCAAACACGGTTTGCGCCAACAACGCCTCGCTTTGTGAATGGATAGCGTCAGTGACATCACTTTGAATACCGATATAGTGGGTCAGTTTGTCGTGTTCAAAAACCGGCGCAATACTCAAACGGTTCCAAAAACTGCTGCCGTCTTTGCGATAGTTTTTTAACACACATTTATATCGCTGTTGCTGCTGTATTGCTTCTCGTAAGCCTAACCGCGTCGCTGGATCGGTATCTGCACCTTGTAAAAACCGACAATTTTGCCCAAACACTTCCTCTGGCGCGTAGCCCGTCATTTCGCTAAATGCTTGGTTAACGTAAATAATCGGCATGTCTTGTTGTTGTGCATCAACAATCAAAATGCCTTGTTCCGCCGCTTCAATAGCCCTTGCTTGTAAATTGTTATTGATCACCATTTGCTGCAGCGAATGATACAGATTCACCAGCTCAGTATTTTCCCAAAACAACAAAATAGCGCCATTGCCATAGCCCTTGGTCTGACGATAATTGGTCACCGTCAGTAAATAGCTTTGCCCCCCACTGCTCAATTGCTGTTGAATAGTTTCACCATGCTGACTGGTTCGATTAAGCAGTAGCCGAATATCAGGGAGCGGGAATTTTTGCGGCACTAATTCGATCAATTCACCTAAATGGTGATGACTAATATCAATGACTTTGGTGGCGGCTTCATTGAAGTGGACGATACGTAGTTCTTTATCAAGCACCAACAGCGGGTGCGGCAGGCTTTGTTGCAAGTTTTGCAAATCACTGTTGAGCGCAAGGATCTCATTGCTTTTGACTTGAATTTCCTCGTTGACCGTGGTCAGCTCTTCGTTGGTCGATTGCAACTCCTCGTTGGAGGTTTCCAGCTCCTCATTGGTGGATTGCAACTCTTCATTGGCCGATTGTAATTCCTCGTTCACCGCCTGCAATTCTTCATTGGAGGTTTCTAATTCCTCAATGACTGTTTGCAAATGCTCCCGCATCGCCGACAATTCATGCTGCAACTGCAAAAATTTGTTGCTTTGTTCACCTTGCGCTTCAGGGCTTATATCCATAGGCGCAGTAGCGCTGACGTCATAACGCACCAGATACATGGGGATAGTGTCATGCGTCTCCGCCAGCGGCAGGACATCAAAATATAAATACTGTGCATTGTGCGCAATAGCCCGAGAGCGTTGCACCACGCCGTCTTTTTTGGCTTTAAATATCAGCCCCTTGATTTCGAGTTGTAAATTGGGGTGAATAATATCTTGCAAGTTAAGGCTAATGCGGCCTTGACCTAATTGCGTAATTTCCGTCAAATCGCCAAAAATGAACCGAACATCCATCACGTCATCAATCACAAAGGCTTTTTGTGTGACGAATCGAGCAACTGCTCGCAATATTTTATCGTCAAGGCTATCAAGCTGAGCGATTGATTTTGGCGCTGATACAGGTTTTGCGGTGATGCTGCGGCTACTGAGTTTGTAACGACGATAAATATCGTGACTGTGCCCGTCTTTTCGGACAAACAGCCGGCAATCGGTCGTTGAGGTATCAAATAGTTCGCTACCAGGCAGCGATTCGGAACGGCCTAAAAATAAAAAGCCGCCCGGATTTAACCCATAGTGAAAGGTGGCTTGGATCTGTTTTTGTAACTCCGCCTTCATGTAAATGAGTACGTTACGACAACTGACTAAATCCAATCGTAAAAAGGCAGGATCACCAACCAAATTTTGTTTGGCAAACACCACAAACTCGCGTAGATGTTTGCTAATTTGAAAGCCATCGCTCACAGCGATAAAGTGACGCTTAATAAGCTCGGGTGGCAAGCCTTTGAGCGAGGTCACGTCATACTTGCCTTTGCGCGCAATCGCCAACGCTTTTAAATCAATATCAGTGGCAAAAACTTGCAGCCGATAATCAAATATCTGTCCGTCCAACACATCGTACAACAGCATCGCAATAGAGTAGGCTTCTTCCCCTGTGGCACAGCCAGCGACCCAAACACGGATCTCATCGCCTTTGTTTTTACGCTGAACAATGTGCCGCAGCGCAATCTCTAATTCTTTAAAGGAGGACTCATCGCGAAAAAATGCCGTCACTGAAATGAGTAAATCTTGGTACAGCTTGTGGATCTCTTCCGGGTTTTCCACCAAGAACTGTTCATATTCAAGCCAGCTTGAGGTATCGGTTGCAATAAGACGACGTCCGATCCGGCGCAGTAAGGTATTGTCTTTGTAGTTACTAAAATCAACACCCGTCTCTTGAAACACCATTTGTAAGATCCGGCTTAACGAGTCCTTGTGAATCGGGCCTTGCCGACGATCTGCCGATAGATCTTTAAACTCCGCCAAGCGCACTAATTCTTTACCAATATCTTCCGCGGGCATGACGCGGTCGATGCAGGCCGTATCAATGGCCGCGATAGGCATGCCATCATATTTGGCTTGAGAAGGTGACTGCGCAAAGGTAAAACCACCATGCGCTTTGATTTCTCGGCAGCCGCGTGCACCATCGCTGCCAGTGCCCGACAACACCACGGCGCAAGCCCGCTCGGCAAACTGCTCAGCCAGCGACACAAACAACTCATTAGCTGATGGTTTTGGCACACCATATTGCTCGGCTGCACTTAAAAAAATCTGCCTGTCTTTGACCACAGCATTTACCGCAGGCGGGATGACATAGGCTTTTCCTGCGGTGAGGACGATGCCGTCAGTGGCCGTTTCGACTGTGAGCAAACTATCGCGCGAAAGCAGTTTCGCCAGCATACTTTCATGGTCGGGCGAGAGGTGCTGAGCAATCACCACGCAAAGATGAGGATGTTTCGGTAGTTGTCGTAAAAATAAGGTCAGCGCTTCTAACCCACCCGCGGAAGCGGCAACACCAACAACCAACATCGGTTGAGATGATTCGTCCATTATTGTTCAGCTTTGTTCCTTAAGATGGATAAATCCTAGCCAGTTGTGCCCGTATTGTCACCCGCGACGAGGTATTTCTGAGAGATATTTATCACGCTGATGTGTTGGTATTTATAAATAGACTGATTGAAAAACACTTATGCACATACTGATTTTATAGCGGGATTTATCATAATCGTTTAGTGGTGATAATTTTTATGACGATAGCACCTCGAGCATGTCCTCAGACTGACCTTAACCAAAGTCGAACAGCAAAAGTGAAAGGGTTTACAACATGAAACGATAACCTATGCCGGCTTCTGTAATGAGATATCTTGGGGTTGTGGGGTCATCGCCAATTTTTTGTCGAATATGACTGACAACGATCCTTAAGTAGTGGCTATCTTGGCCATGTGAAGGGCCCCAAATTTGTTCCAACAACTGCTTTTGCGTAATCACACATTGGCGGTGCAAGGCAAGTTGGGAAAGTACGGCATATTCTTTCGGGGTTAATTCGATGTCACGTCCTTGGCATCTGACTAAACGCTTGGAAAAATCAATATGTAGATAGCCATCGTCCAATACCGAGGGGGTTTTATCGGGTAAGCGGTCGCGTAACTGGGCGCGAACGCGCGCTAGTAGCTCCTCCACACTAAAGGGTTTCGTGACAAAATCTTGCGCTCCTATGTCTAAGGCCTTGATTTTGTCGGAGTCACCATTTCGCACAGACAACACTATCACTGGCACCTTCGAAAAGCTGCGAAGTTCAGTCAGCAAATCGAGCCCATCACCGTCAGGTAAGCCTAAATCCAACACTATTAAATCTGGCTGTTGACGGACTAACGCTGCCAAACCAGACTCAACGCTGTCAGCTTCCGTCACATCGTAACCGACACTTTTTAACGCAATGCGCAGCATTTTGCGGATCTGCAATTCATCATCAACAATAAGAATACGTGCGGACAATCGCATTAATCTCCTGCTTGAACGTCCGGAAACGGTAGTTCAACAATAAAACATGAACCTGTCCCGCTCCGGGCCGACGTTGCTTTGACCGTACCACCGTGTGCCCCTATCATACCGCGGCAGATGGCAAGCCCCATGCCGGTATTGTGCCTTTTACTATCGCCATCGGCTACCACATAAAACATATCAAATACTTTTTCACGCAGAGCCTCAGGGATCCCTGGACCACGATCTTCAATTTCAATACGACATATTTTACCTTGATGACTGACCGCGACCCGAACCGGTTCGCCTTCTGGGCTATATTTGGCCGCATTCTCGAGGATGTTAAATAGTCCTTGCTCGAGCAAAGCGGCGTGGGCAAATAACAAGGGGACCTTGGCTTCTGCTTGATATTCCACCTCAACATGTGGGAAAAAACGTTTGAGCCGTTGCTTGGCACTGCCAATGATATCCGCGACAGATACCCAGTCGCGTTCCAGTTTTAACGTGCCGTGCCCCAAACGGGTCATATCCAATAAGTTTTGGATATAGCGATCAAGCCGCTGACTTTCCAACATAATGGTGCTTAGCAATTCGCTGCGATCTTCTTTAGATAACTGTTGATCAAGCACGAGCAGACTCTCAGCCGATCCCATCATAGCCGCAAGCGGTGAGCGCAAATCATGTGACACCGAGGATAACAATGCCGAGCGCAATTGTTCCATTTCGGCTTTAAGTTTCGAGCTTTCCAGTTCACTATTGAGCGAAATGCGTTGCCAAACACTGACCGCCTGTTGATTCAGGGTGGTGATTAAATCCCTATCATCAGGTCTTAACACTTGCTGATTGGCTGGAAATTGTACCAGCACCAATGCCACAGTCTTGTCTTGCGACAATAAAGGTAATGCCGTCCACTGACTGGCATTTAAGGTATCGCTGAAGCGTCCAGCCATCTGCTGATGCCGTTTTGACCATTCAATCATCGCCTGATCAAGCGCCAACAAGGGATGTCGCAGCGCTGGTATAAACGACGGTTCGCCGTCCATGCTGACAATGTGCACAGGGCAGCGCAATGCTTGAGTGAGCTGGGTCGCCAGCACAGCCCACAATTCCTCAGTTTGATGGATCACGGTCAGTTGCTGGGCAAAATCGCGTTGCAATTCCGAGAATCTATTTGCCTCTTTGAGCAGCAATAATTGTTGCCGAATACGCGATGCGGCAGGTCCACAGGTGATGCCAATGATTAACATAAATAGTAGTGTGGCAATATCGTCGTTTTTGTTTACATTAAAGGTAAAATAGGGTTCGGTCAGAAAAAAATTGAAACTAAAAAACGATAACAGCGCGGTAAAAATAGCCGGCCGCGCCCCATATTTCAGCCCACAAATCACTACGGCTAATACAAAAATTAATACCAAATTGCCACTTTGTAGCCACGGCGCTAATAGCAAGGCAACCGCACTTGCTATACATGTATACACCACACCAAAGGCATAGCCTACTTTTTGCCCAAAGGTTGCAGAGGGTGCAACCGTGACGGCTGGCGATGCTGACATGTCTCCAGCGCGATAGACCGATACTTCAAGTGGCAAATGACTATTAATCAGTTGCTGATACAGTGGTTTGCGCCATGGCTGTAATCTTCGCTTGGTGCCCGCCCCGACTAATACGGCGTTAATTCTATGCTCGATGATATAAGGTAGGATCGTTTGTAATGTTGAGGGGCCGCGCAGGATATCGGTCTGCGCCCCGAGTTCGCGCGCCAGCGTAAATGCCGACTGTAAACGGTGCTGTGTCGACTGATATTGCAATTGCCCCGTATCAACCCAGACCACGAGCCATGGCATTTGTCGCTTTTCCGCCACGCGGCGACCGATACGGATCAGATATTCATGATCTCTTCGGTTGGAGATCAGGACCAGCAATTTATCTTGTATGAGATAATCACTACCGCGCGCCTTGGCATCCTGCTCTGTTTTTAACTGTGCATCGACATGACTCATGACCCGTTTCATCGCCATTTCACGTAGTGCCGTTAAGGTTTCGAGCTGAAAAAATTGTGTGACCGCCAGTTCGGCATAATCGGACACATAAACTTTGCCTTGCTGAAGTCGTTCCAGCAGGTGGTTGGGGGCTAAATCAACAAATACCAATTGCTGCGCGCTATCGATAAATTGATCCGGCACGGTTTCTTTCACGCGGATGCCGCTGATCTGTAAAACCAGATCATTCAAACTGGCAATGTGTTGCACGTTAAGGGTGGTGTATACATCAATTCCTGCATCCAACAGCTCGGCAATATCCTGATACCGGCGTTTATGCCGACTGCCTGGTATATTGGTGTGCGCTAACTCATCGACCAAAATCAAGGCCGGTTTTGCGGCGAGGGCGGCATCTAAATCAAACTCCGTCAATGACTGGCCCTGATAATCCAGCACCAACCGTGGTAACAGCGTAAAACCATCCAACAAGGCGGCGGTATCGGTTCGGCCATGCGTTTCAACCAGACCAACCATGACCGCTGTGCCTTGCTGCATGCGTTCTCGGGCGGCATTGAGCATGGCGCAGGTCTTGCCTACGCCAGGTGCGGCACCTAAAAAGATTTTAAGCTGACCACCTTGCTGCTGGTGTAGGCTTTTGAGCAGCGCATCTGCTTGCTGTCTGCGAGAGTCTGTGACCACGGTTGTTATCCTCTAGAAGCTTTTGCCGACGCTTATCAGCACGCGATTATCACAAAGTTCAGGGCAGGCCGCGCTGCGAACCGAGGTGTCGGCATAGCCTAACGACCAGTTCAGCCCCAAAAGCACAGTGTTAAGCTTCACAGCCCAGTCGATATAGCTAGCGCCATCTTGGTGCATTGATGCCAAAAAGTTTCTAAATTCCAATGCATTAGCAAACTTATTGTACCCCAGATGCCATTGAAGCTGCAGATGCTCGGTTAATTGCTGATCCCAGTCTGCCGTCAAATACCAAAACTTACCGACACCAGTGCCAAAATAATCATCAGTGAACGCCAGCCCCAAGGTCCAATCTTGATATTTCAATTTGCCGTAGCCTTCCATAAAGTTAAATTGGTCTATGGTGCTATCGCCCTGAGGATAACGGTACTGCATGACACCCAAATCGACGATCCAGTCTGGCGCTACGGTAAAACTGCGGCCAGCCGAAATATCCAGCTCCATACTGCCTTGGCCAAATTTGATATTGGAGCCCCAGGCACTGGCATACCAGCCCGACTCAGTGTTTAGCGTAAGGCTCCCCTGCAAAGCTAAGCCTTCGTCCGTTTGCGAAATGCCACGGTATAAATAATCTGAAATCAGGAACACAGATCCTGAGCTATGGATGGTTTGCGCCTGCAGCGGGCTTGCGATGAACAGGCCTGAACTCAGCAGGGCCGCAGTTAACGTTGATACTAAATAACGCATAATAATTCCTGATTAGCGCGGGAGAAAAACGGTGAGAACTGAACAGGTTGGTATTCAGCCTCACCGCGGTTTGATGTCCCGTTAAGCACCAAACCTAAAACCGACAACAATTGACTATCTGTTTTTACTTCACAGCAGAGTTATTGCCAGGTTGCGCAAGTGGAAATTGTTTATCCAACGCCAGGTTAAGTAACAGCACATTGACGCGTGGCTTGCCAAAAATGCCCCACTGTGGCGTTTCTGTATGCTGCACGACGAATTCACTAAGCTGTGCGACAGTTACACCTCTGGCTGCTGCCACACGTGTTACCTGCAATGCCGCCGCTGCCGGAGAAATATGCGGGTCGACACCGGAGCCTGAGCTTGCCAGCAACTCAATCGGCAGGGTCGATGCTGCCACTTGATAACGAGCTGTCAGTACAGCGCTTTCTGCGGCGACGCGATCGCGTAACGCTGGATTGGACGGCGCTAAGTTACTGCCACCCGTTGACATTGGGTCGGTATTGACGCTACTTGGACGCCCATGAAAATACTGGGCGCTGCTAAATGGTTGGGCTATTAAGGCGGAACCCACTGCTGTGCCATCAACCATCAGCAAAGAACCAGTGGCTTGCTGTGGAAATAGTACACCCGCAAGGCTCGTGATCGAGGCGCTGTAGACCAAACCACAGGTCACCAGCATCACCGCGGCTAAACCAAAAGCCGGACGTAATACTGCATGATGGATAGCAACAGTAGTATCAGAACTGGCACGAACAGAAACACTAGTATTCATCATCAAATCATCCAATTGAGTAATACATCAATCACTTTGATCGCGGCAAAAGGCAGTAACACGCCACCCAAACCGAAGATCAGCATATTGTTACGAAGTAGTTTTTCAGCACTGATGGCGCGAATTTTTACGCCTTTGAGAGCCAGTGGAATTAAGGCCGGAATAATCAGCGCATTAAAAATAAGCGCCGATAACACCGCGATGTTGGGATCTGGCAATTGCATGAAATTAAGCGCTGCAATCCCTGGCATCGCAGCGGCAAACACTGCAGGCACGATGACAAAATACTTCGCCACATCATTGGCCAAGGAGAAGGTGGTTAAAGCACCACGGGTGATCAAGAGCTGCTTACCCACTTCAACCACGGCCAATAATTTGGTTGGATCTGAATCTAAATCCACCATATTCCCGGCTTCTTTGGCAGCCTGAGTCCCGGAGTTCATCGCCAAACCGACATCGGCTTGGGCTAACGCTGGCGCATCGTTTGTGCCATCACCGACCATGGCGACTAAGCGACCGAGCGCTTGCTCTTTACGAATGAATTCCAGCTTATCTTCAGGGCGGGCTTCAGCGACAAAGTCATCGACACCCGCAGCGGCAGCAATGGCTCCTGCCGTGATAGGGTTATCGCCAGTAACCATAATGGTGCGCACGCCCAGTGCACGCAGTTCGGCAAAACGCTCTGCCACCCCTGGTTTAATGACATCAGATAGCTGGATCACGCCTAAAATGCGCTGTTGATTGGCGACGACTAACGGCGTAGCACCTTGTTGCGCCACTTTCGTGACAAAAGGCTCGAGGCTGCTTGGTACCGCTAAACCGCGGCTTTGCGCCCATATTTTGACGGCATCGGCGGCGCCTTTGACGATATGTTCGCCGTTATCGAGTTGTACTCCCGATAACCGCGTCTGTGCGCTAAAAGGGATAAATTGCGCGTTATTGGGCAGAGACTCAGCCGGAGCACCGAGCTCTTCGGCTAACCGCACGACCGATTTACCCTCTGGCGTCGGGTCTTGCACTGAGCAAAGAACTGCGCCTCGGATCAACTCAGATTGAGCAACGCCAGGCAGCGCCAAAAATGCGGTCGCTTGGCGGTCACCAAAGGTGATGGTGCCCGTTTTATCTAATAATAACGTATCGATATCGCCCGCCACTTCAACCGCCTTGCCTGATTTTGCGATCACGTTGGCCGCTAACGCACGGTTCATCCCGGCGATACCAATGGCAGGCAATAAACCGGCAATTGTGGTTGGAATTAAGCAGACCACAAGGGCTATCAGCATTAACAGATCAAGCTCAATCCCGACAAACGCGGCCATGGCCGGTAAGGTAGCGACTGCAATCAAAAAGACCAAAGTTAAGGCCGCTAACAGCACCGTCAGAGCGAGCTCATTCGGTGTTTTTTGCCGGTTAGTGCCTTCCACCAAACTAATCATTTTATCGAGGAAACTATGACCGGCTTCTGCGGTGACCAGTACCCTGATAGTTCCGCTTAACACCTTAGTCCCAGCGATGACGCCAGAATGATCGGTGCCAGCTTCTCGCAATACCGGCGCCGATTCACCGGTTAAGGCAGATTCATTGATGGTGGCAACACCCTGCACGATTTCACCATCGGCGGGCACAAATTGGCCCGCCTCAACCAGCACGTTGTCCCCCGCCCTTAACTGGCTGGCAGATACGGTTTGTGGGATGTTTGCGCCGTTCAATAACTGGGCAGTTAAATCTCGACGCGTGGCCTTTAAACTCGCCGCCTGGCCACGGCCGCGGGCTTCCGCAATCGCCTCAGCGAAGTTCGCAAACCAAAGCGTGAAGAACAGAATCAGGCTACAGGCCAATTCAAAACCAAAGTCTAGGCCTTTGATCATGCGGTTCGCCGTTAGTAGCAGTGCCAATAATGTACCGACCCATACCACCAACATGACTGGGTTTTTCACCGCTCGTTGGGGTTGTAACTTGATAAAAGCCGCACGACTGGCTTGCGCGAAGGCATTACTCATTTTAAATCACCTGCAACAGAAGTTAATTCAAGGGCTTCGCCGATTGGCCCAAGCACCATGGAAGGCAAAAAGGAGAGGAAGTTCAGGATCAAAATCACTGTGACCAAGGTGACAGCAAAGGTCAGGTTATGCAGGGGTAGAGTGCCGCTACTCTTTGGCACCTGGCGTTTCTTCGCCAGTGAACCTGCGATGAGCAGAGGGATGCACAATGGTAAATAGCGGCCCAATAACAGCACAATCACGCAGCTAATATTCCACCATGGCGTGTTATCACTTAAGCCTTCAAAGCCTGAACCGTTGTTGGCAAATGCGGAGGTGTATTCATAAAACACTTGGGAAATGCCATGTAACCCTGGATTGCTATTGCCGGTGATAGCAGGAATCGCCACTGTAATTGCGGTGAACGTTAAAATGACCGCACTTGGCAGCACCAGCAATACACCAAGCCAGCTGATTTCAGTTTTCTCAAGCTTGCGGCCAAAGATTTCCGGAGTACGGCCTATCATCAGGCCGGCGATAAACACGGCTATCCACACATAGACGATAAAGTTAACAAAGCCACAGCCAATACCCCCCCAGATAGCATTGATGAGCATACCGGCGCGAGTGACTAGGCCCGCAACAGGATTGAGCGAATCATGCATCGCATTCACGGAACCATTCGACGTTTGGGTGGTAAGCGTCGCCCAAAGTGCAGATAAGTCAGTACCAAAACGCACTTCCTTACCTTCCATGTTGCCCGTTTGCTGCGCTAAACCAGCAAAAGCGGCATTCGGTTGTTGTTCGCTATAAATGGCAGCACTAATAAAGACCAGACTTAAAAAGCCCATCACGGCCAGCGACATTTTGGCAAAACCCTGCTGACGTAATAGACCACCGGCCATAAATACGATAGCGATCGGAATTAACACAAGAGCAATAGTTGAAATTGCATTGGCAACAGGTGTCGGATTTTCAAGAGGATTGGAACTATTCGGGCCATACCAGCCACCGCCATTGGTTCCCAATTGCTTGATGGCCACCATCGCGGCCACAGGACCTAGGGGTATTTTTTGCTCGGTCAGGCTTTGCCCTTTTTCTAATACCGAGACTGTTGGACTTGCCTGATAACTTGAAGGCACGCCTTGGCTTGCCAATAACAGGGCGACCACAGCAGCTAATGGCAGCATCAAACGCAGCACTGCGCGTACAGTATCTTGATAGTAGTTGCCTAAGTTTCGCTCTTCACCTTCCGCGGCATTTGCAGCATTGAGCCCGCCCATCAAACCACGCAGGACCGCCAAACACACGGCCAAACCCATGGCAGGAGTGACAAACTGTAAAGTGACAATCACAACGCTTTGGCTGAAATAACTCAGTTGTGCCTGGCCAGAATAATGCTGCTGATTCGTATTGGTTAAAAAAGACACGGCGGTATGCAGTGCTAAATCCCAATTCAACGGCCCGATGCTATCTGGATTCATCGGCAGCACATGCTGAAACATCAGTAATAAAAAGGCGATCATCCCAAGCACTAAATTACTGATCAAAAAAGCAACACCATAGCTTTTCCAATTCATCCCTCTACTAGCGTTAATGCCCAAAATCTTAAATATCCCGTGTTCAATTGGCGCAAATACTTTGTCACTCCAATGTTTCTGACCAGAAAAAATCCCAGTCATATAAGCACCCAAAGGCCATGCTAAAAGCAGAGCCAACATTAAAATCAGTAGAATTTCCATCCGTGGCTCCTCAGAACTTTTCCGGTGCCAACATGGCGTAAATCAACAAAGCGCTCAACGCGCCAATCAACAGCAATAACAACCAGCCCATTTGGGTATCCTCTGCGGTATAAATCCGGCACTCAGCTTAGAAAATGCAGGCGTAAAGTCTCTAGATAGAGCATCCTCATAACCGTAAAGAAATCGTAAAAATGCCAGATGATGTGATGCGAAGGCGGCTAAACCCTGTGAAGTGATGCAAGGAATTTTTCCATTGCCCCCTTGAAAGCGCAGTAGTCTCCCCAATATTAAAAATAGAACGAACGTTCACTCTAGGCTGTGCTGCAAACATTGTATGGAGAGCGGACACGCTGCCACACAATAGCCATGATTGACACGATTGGTGTGCTGCAGCTGCCCTGAGCGCAACAGGTAACATCGCCATTGCTGTTAAGCGTAAGCATTGCAGCTGCCAACATGGCGATGTGGCGGCTAGGCTGTGGACCGACGTTCGATATTGTCTGCTATACATAACAACGTTTGGCAACGCGACGCCGGCTTTATGTCATAGTTACCCAGATTTTATAACCGATTTGTTTAGCCTAAGGTATTGAGCATGACCGCATTATTAGATGATTTAGCCTGGCGCTACGCCACCAAAAAATTTGATCCAAGCAAAAAAGTGTCGGATGAGGCTTTGGCGCGCATTTTAGAAGCTGTCCGTTTAACCGCGACCTCCAGCGGTTTACAACCCTATGAGGTGATTGTGGTGACCAACCCAGCGCTACGGGAGCAAATCAAACCGCACGCGTGGAATCAAGGGCAAGTAACGGATGCATCGCATTTATTGGTATTTGCGGCGTGGGATAACTACACCGAAGAACGGATCAATATGATGTTTGATTTGGTCAATACCGAGCGCGGTTTTGTCAACGAAGGTTGGGAAAACTACCGTCAAATGTTATTAAAGCACTACCCTGCCCGCACACCAGAGGTGAACTTTGAGCATGCCGCACGGCAAGCCTATATTGGCCTTGGCACCGCATTAATTGCCGCAGCGGCAGAGAAAATTGACAGCACGCCGATGGAAGGGTTTGAACCAAGTAAAGTCGATGAGATTTTAGGCCTGCGTGAGCGCGGTTTACGCTCGGTGTTGTTGTTACCGATAGGCTATCGCGCCGCCGAAGGTGATTGGTTGGTAGACCTGAAAAAAGTACGTCGCAGCACCGATCAATTTGTGTCTTACATGAAGTAAAAGCGCTACTTTTTATTTGTGCTTTAAATGGTTCGCCGGCAGTATTCGTTGATGTGCAGGCTTAAGTGTGAACACTTAAGCCTGTTTTATGGATCTTGTCCGCCAATCTCACTACACCATCTACGCCATGCTGGCCGAAACAGCATCCCCCAACTTTCCAAACATAGACGTTGAGCAGCACAGACGTTCAATCACAAAGAAGCTGTCAAACACAGACACGAGCTAACGCAAACCAGCACCTCGACAAAACCGCTTGGAAAAATAACTCGCTATTTCGCATCATCTAATGTACACATATAAGGTACACTGCTTTAGCTTGTCCATAACTAAAAGTATGAAATGTGGCATGTTTTTACCGCGAAGCAAACCTTGAAGGAAAACGGGTATGCCGCACATCAGGCGTTGGCGATCTGGTTTTTGTTGTCTACATTTAGATTGCCCATCGTGGATGCTGGCATGATGACGCTCGGCACTGGTTTAGTGAGCTGATTGATGTTGCCGACGTCTTTGAGAAGCTCACAAATATGTAATCTAAGTGATTGATTGCTGCGTTTAAAGCATTGGTGTTTGCGCTGTCCTGCGACAGTGGCGATTGAAATTCATCACAAACCAGCACCTGATGTTGTTGTACAAGGCTATCGCGCAATTTGCGTGTTGTGTTGGATAGCAACGCATTCCCAAGATCTATTGAACACGATGTGACGCCACATCATCGTTCGATGGCCGTTACTGCATGGAGAATAATGATGACATTGGTAAAAAAACTACAACTCACCTTTGCGGCTATTATCGCCTTAGTTCTGTTGCTGATTTTAATCACCGCTCAGCAAATGAACCGGATCGAAGCTGCAGTCAACCTGAATATTCATACCTTTGAGGTGATCCGTGCGGCCAACCGCTTAAATCAAAATCTTCTGAACATCGAAACGGGTCAGCGGGGATTTTTAGTCACGGGTAACGAGAATTTCTTGCAGCCCTACCTCGTTGGTAAATCAGAAGTTGAAAAAAACCTGCAAAGCCTGCAGCAACGCACGTCAGATAATGCGTTGCAACAACAGCGTTTAACTAGCATCAAACAAGCCTATCAGCGCTGGTTGCAAGAGGCGATTGAACCGGCAGTAACCAAAATGAAAACCGCCGGCACAGATGCGGCTCAGATGAACGCAGCGCGCGAATTTGAAGCGCAAGGCCTAGGCAAGCAATACATGGACCAGCTGCGGGATAAAATTGAAGAGTTTTTACAAACCGAGCGGGACCTGTTGGATGTGCGTAGTGCAGATGCAGCCAACGCTAAAAGCCAAGCCATGTGGATGCTGATCATCGGCGGTATTTTGGTGCTAGTGATCGCGATTGGTGCCGGCATCTATTTAAAAGAGTTACTGCAATCACGGCTGAAATTAGCAACGCAATTGGTGGCCGCAGTGGCGCAAGGTAAGTTGAATAACCGCATTGATGCCGATGGCCAAGATGAGATCGCCGATTTACTCAAAGCCTTGATGCAAATGCAATCACAACTGCATCAACTGATGAGTAAAATCCAACATGCAGCCCACGAGTTATCGACCGCCAGTAGTTCAGTCGCCAGCACCACCGAGCAGTTATCCGCCTCCGCCAGCGAACAATCACGCGCCTCCACCTCGATCGCCGCCTCCGTGGAAGAACTTAGTGTGAGCATCGAATCGGTGTCGGCCAATTCCGAACAAGCCCGCACTATCGCGAACCAGTCTGGCGAGCAAGCGCGCGTTAGTGTTAATGTCATCAACGAAACCGTCACCAGTATGACGCGCATTTCTGATGTGGTGCGCTCCGCATCGGATCAAGTTGAACAGCTGGGTAAATCATCCGAACAAATTTCAAATATCGTCAATGTCATTCGCAGTATTGCCGATCAAACCAACTTATTGGCATTAAACGCGGCGATCGAAGCAGCGCGGGCGGGTGAGCAAGGCCGCGGTTTTGCGGTGGTGGCCGATGAAGTGCGCCTACTGGCACAGCGGACCGGACAGGCGACCAATGAAATTTCCACCATGATTAATACCATGGTAAATAAGACCAATGATGCAGTGCTGCAGATGAGCAACGGTGTTGATCAGGTCACGCAGGGGACAGCGTTGGCCGGTGAAGCTGGCCGCGCCATTGAAGAAATTCAGCAGAATTTCCAGCGCGTATTGTCCGTGGTGGAGAATATCTCGCTGTCGCTGAAAGAGCAAAACGCCGCCAGCATTGAAGTGGCCGGCCATATCGAGCGTATTGCCAGTATGTCGGCACAAAACAGCGAAGCCACCGCGCACAGCAGTGTGGTGGCGCATGATTTAAAAGCGCTATCTATTGAACTAAATCAATCGGTTGCCCGCTTTACACTCTAGGCAGATTGCACGAGCAGCACACAAAAAGCAGGCTTCAACATAGCCTGCTTTTTTTATTGCGCAAGGTTATCAAGCAAGGTTCTGTGTATGTGGCTCAGCTAAAGCATCATTATAAAAAACCACAGCCCCAACATTCTTCACTCGCGGTTCTCCTCATGCTCAAGCTACAGATGATCTGGATGTTCGGATGATAATGAAATACGGCTCGTAGTGACGGCTGTACTGTTGCACTTGACTGTGGGGCGTGGTTAAGCGCAGACAGCCACCACCTTAACCAAAAAACTGCCGTCGTAACTGCGTGAGCGCATCGGCATAGGCCGCTTGCCACTGGGCATCAGTCATTTGACTGCGTTTTAGCGCAAAGTCTTGCTCTAACTGCTGCAGCGCCTGCACATAGGCTTGCTGCTGCGCGCGCTGCTGTTCTATCTGCTGCTGATAAGCCAGCACGCTGGGCGCCTTATCGGCAAATAACTGCTCAGCCAATTGTTGCAGCAACGGTTGGCGCTCGTTGGCCGGTACATCGTGCAGTAGCAATAATGCTTGCTGGAAAGTCGCTTCGGCGCCGGTGATTTCGTGGCGAAGCTGGCGGGGTAATTGGGTGGTCAATTGCTGCTGCAATGTCATGAGTGCATCCAGCCGCTGCGTGGGCGTTAACAGTGGCGCTTGCTGCTGCACCAACTGGTCCAACCCAAATTGATACTGCGCCAATCGCTGCTCTTGGCCAAATAGCACATCGGTTTCATCAGCAAACAATCGATTGCGCATTTTGTCAATCACATCAAAGCGATCACGTGGGCTTAGCGCGGTGGACAGCTGCACCTGCCCCAACTCGGCCTGATATTGCTGATAGCGCGCTAACATCTGCTCTAGCCATTGCTGCTCTTCGGCACTGAGCTGCGCATGGTAACGCGCCAGTAAAGCCTGGCACTGCCCGGCAAATTCATGCTGGCAGCGTAGCCAAAAATCATGCAGCCATTGCTGCAAATTACCGATAGCTTCGGCGCGGGCGGCACGAAACGCCGCGATCTCATCTTGCATTTGCTGCTGTGCACGTTGCTGTGCCCCTTGAGTGTATTCTGGGTTGGGCGTGGCAGCTGCCGCGCTGTTCGAACTGGCCACCGGCGGGGTTTGCGACCGCTTGGCGCTGCTAAGTGCGAATTGCGCATCGTGATTGGCAGAAGCCTCTGCGGTGCCTGCGCGGCTACGCTCAGCTGGATAGCTGGCGTGGTTGTCGGGATCGGCCGGTTCAACACCAAAAGGCCCAGCACCAAACTGCACCGCACCAAACTGCACCGCCACAAACAACACTGCGGCACAGACCAACAGCAACACCAGTAGCTGTGGTAACCGAGCAAAACCGCCAGCAGAGCTGAACGAAATAACCCGATGAGGCCGCGTCGATGTTGGCATGCGCGAGAACCTGCGATGCTCAACGATCGGGCGGCGGGCTGTTATCTGTTTGGCTTGCATCTGTTTGGTTTGCAACGCTTGACCGATCCCGAACATCATTAACGCGCCTCGAAACTAAATTGTCCCATCACAGGGAAGTGATCGGATAGATCCCACTTGCTCCACAAGGCTGCGGAGGTACTGCGTGGGACACGCACATCGTTTCGCGCGGCGGTCGGTTGCCGATGTAACCGGCTCCATACCACGTAATCAAGGTACTCCACCGTATCGTATTTAGCGGCGTATTTATTAACTCGAGGATCAAAGGTTGAGGCAGTATACCCGGTACTCATCGGTACGATAGCTTGCAGATTTTGCTGCATTTGCTGGTAATCATCAGCGAACTTCAGCTTATTGACGTTAAAATCACCACCATATAACACCGCATCACCGGCTGGGATTTGCCGTGCTGCAATATGCTGCTGCATCAAACGAAATTGCGCCTGCCGCATTTGCCGCGCAGCATCGGTATCAAAGGATGCCGCGTGCGTGTTCACCACATGATAAGCCTGACCTTGTTTGATGATCTCGGCATAAATAAAGCCTTTGTCCGCAAAACAATCGGTGCCGGTACAATCTGGGTACACCACATAATCGGTGCGGCCAATCGGGTAACGGCTTAGAATCACCACACCACCGTTATAGACGTTCACGCCAGATAACGGCTTGCGTAGAATTTGCGTCTGATACGGATACTCGCCTTGCAGCGCGCGCAGCATGGCTGGGCTGTCGGATGAAAACGCCTCTTGCAGCATCACAACATCATAGCCTTTGACGTAGGCTGGAATTTCGGCCAACCGCTCGCCGATATCACTGGCCACCAATGGCAAGGCGTAGATATTGTAAGTTAATACTTTAAGCTCGTTGGCTGGCGCCACAGGTTCAGGCCTTGTGTTGTTGCTGATGGTGTAGTAAAAATCATCATAACCCCCGGTAAATTCCGCTTTCATGGCCACGGTGACCGGTTGCTGTGTCCACTGACTTTGGTAACGATAAATATCACGGCTTTGCTGCCAAGGCGCCGATACTTGTGGCGCTTGCAACGAGTGCAAAATCGAGCTGCCAATCAACTTACCTGTCATTTGCTGGCGAGCCACAAAGGTTTGATTGCCGGTTTTCACCTCAGTATCAAAGTAATAAGTGTTACCGTTTTTAACCCCTTCATTGCGATTGAATGCCAACACCCGTGCGGTAGCATAAGGCGCGATCTGCGTGGCTTCTTGTCGCCACTGCGAGCCAGGCGTTAAGGTGCCTTTGTTGCCGGAGTGCTTGACGGACACCGTCACGGGCTGCGCCGTGCTGTTGGTAATAAACACATAACTATCGGCATGAGCGGCGCTGACCACCAAGGACGCACCGAGTGTACAGGCCAGCACGGAATTGGCGAATGCTTGGCGCGGACGTGCTTGGCGTAACGACGACATCGCAGCCATTGGCGCACACCATGTGGCCAGCTGCTGGGTCGCTTTAGTAATAACCTGCTGAATCAATTCTATATTCCTTTTTTTTCGATTTGTTATTAAGCCATAGGGTGATCCCAACGCAGTGAGCACAAACAGGCGATGCCCAGTGCCGCGTTGGTCATGTTGGGGAGACGACAATCGCCGTGACTCCCGTCATCTGTATACCGGTCAAGCCTGCCGACACTGCCCTTGAGACATTCATCCAGACACGTATCGAGATAAATATCGACACATCAGACCTTTGACCTGTATAAGATTTAGCCTAGTTGTAATAAATCGCAAAAAAATGAATGAAAAATGTACTTTTTTTTAAGATTGATCGTTTTTGAGATGTTTGTATTTGTTACAGGGAAATTTGCCATCTACCTGTTTTACCCATGCTAGCCTCGCGTCGGTGTCGCGCCCGTGGCCAAGGTTGACGAATTAAGTTCAGGTGCAGCAAGCGCCGGAGCAATCTGTGAGGGCGAAAAAAGCGCTGACGATGGTTCAACTAGCACCTGCACCGCATCGCCATCTGCCAAGGTATCACCACCGCGCACCACCACCTGATCGCCTTGCTTTACATTGGCGGTGATCGCAACAAAATCGCCATGCCCCTGCCCCAGCGTGACCGCCACTTGCTGCGCTTGCCGCGCAGCATTGACGGTAAAGATTACCTGGCCTGTTTGCCGCAATACCAAAGCATCACGCGGTACCAACCACTGCAATTTGGCGATGCCGGTTGGAATGGCCACCGCCACCATTTGCCCGACCTGAAATGGGTGATTGGTGCGACTGGGCACCCGCAGCCGAGCCTCAAAGGTTTGTGAACGCAGATCAGACACCGGGATCACACTTTGCACCTTTAAAAGCTGCTGGCCATCGCTATAAAACACCGTCAGGGTTTGGCCGGGCTGGACAAAACTGGCGTAACGCAGTGGCGCTTGTACCACCACATCCAGCTCCGCCAAATTCACCAGTCGTAGTAAAGCATCGGTGCGGCTGATGTCTTCCCCTTGTTGATGAAAGCGCTGTGCCACCACACCGGCAAAGGGCGCTCGAACTTGGCTGCGACTTCGTAAATCCTGCAGCTGCGCCAGCTGCGCTTGCAGCAATCGCACTTGCGCAGCAGCCGAGTCGCGCTCTGCACTGCTCAAATCCAACTGCGTTAACGCCACACTTTGCTGCTGGCTTAGCGCCTGCAACCGCGCACTGTCTTTTTGTAATCGTTGCCATTGGATCTCGGCTTGCTGCAACCGCGCCTGCATTTCATCCAGTTGCAGCTGCAATTGGGTGGTGTCTAACCGGGCGATCACCTCCCCCGCCTCAACGTGCGTGCCAGGTTCCACTAACCACAATACGCGGCCATCCACCCCCGCACTAACATCCGATTGCGCGCGGCTTTGCACTTGGGCCGTCACCATGGTTTGTGGCACCACCATGTGCTGCTCGACGGGCGCCAGTCGCACCGCTTTGCTGGGGGGCTGCGCACTGAGCGCAGGCGTGATTAAACTCGCTAGCAATACAATCCAGTTATATCGCATCATTGTTCTCCTTGTTAAACCATGACCGTAACCTTGCCCATAGTTCTAATCGTGTTGTTGACGCAGTTGATGCTCGATTTGCTGGATGCCGCGCCCCAAACACTGACAACATTACAGACAAACGCGCCGACGCTTGCGGCGCCACCTGCAATAACGCCGGGACCAACACCAAACTAAACAGCATGCTAAACGTCATGCCGCCGACAATCACCGCCGCCAAACCGCGATAAATCTCAGTGCCAGTACCTGGCAACAATAACAGCGGCATCATGCCCACTATGCTGGTGAGTGTACTCATCAGCACCGGCCGCGCCCGACTCGCCACCGCCTGCAAAATCGCGTCGGGTAATCGCAGCCCCTGCTGCTGCATGCGCCGACAAGCATCCACCAATAAAATCGAGTTGTTCACCACCAAGCCAAGCAAGATCACAAAGCCAATCATGGTCAACAGATCCAGCGCTTGATAAGTCCACACATTGAGTAAACGCAGCGCCAACACACCACCGAGCATGGATAACGGAATACTTAGCAGCACCAACAGACTGTCCAGCACCGAGCGAAACAAGGCCGCCATCAACAGCAGCAGGATAAATAAGGCAATAGCAAAATTGTGTTGCATGGTGTTCAGCACATCGGCTAACCGATCGGCATTGCCGCGCAACTGCACCGACATCCCTTCTGGTAAGGCACTGCGCAGTGGCGTTAACACATGCTGTTGCAGCACTTGCATGGCCTGCGCCATCGGCATATCACTCGGTGGTGTGATGGATAAACTAATGGTGCGCTGGCCATTGACCCGCAGCAAGGCCGTCGGCCCGGTGGTGTAATTTAGCTGACTGAGCTGGCCTAACGTCTGGCTGCCAGCGAACGGGGTAAAGATCGGGGTGGCGGCCAACTGCTCAGGCGTCTGCCAAGGGGGGCCTTTTAAAATGATATCCATGCGGTCATTGCCATCAAAATACTCGCCAACATAGAGGCCATCGGTCGCCGCCCGCACCATCATAGCGACAGCGCTGCGATCCAACCCGCTTTGGGCGATCCTGTGCTCATCCGGCAGTAGCTGCAGCTCCGGCTGCGCCATGGCAAGACTGGGTTCGGCATGAACAGAGGCGTCCGGTAACAGCTGCTGTACCGTCGGCATTAAGGTGGCGGCTTGCGCCATCAGCGCCGTCATATCCGCCCCTTGCAAGTCCAGATTGATTTCGCGGCCACTGCCAAAGCCAAAGTTAAACAAACTGCCTTGGGTGCTAAAGGTTTGTGTATCCGGCAGGCCCACTAAAATCTCGTTGCGCAGTAATTGTTGCAGATCGGCGATGCTGTCCGGATCGGCGGCGTAGATAAATAAATTGTTAAAGCCCTCGCGGTTAATCCACAGGTTGTAACCTTTGATCGCAGGGTATTGCTGATCCTCATAATAGGGTTTCAGCCGCTTCACCAATAAGGCCCCCACTTCCTGCGTTAACACTGGGATACTGCCGCCAGGGGGCAAGGTCAAGCCAGAAAATACTGTGTCGATCCTGGCTTGTGGTAAAAAGTCGGCGCGCGGCAGCAAGCTATAACTCAGCATCGCTGCACCAGGCACCGCCAACACAACAATCATCCAGGCGCGAGCTCGGCTGACAAAGGCATGTTGCAGCCATAAAGCCAAGGATTGCCAACGCGGATCCAGAGCGGTGGCACTGTTTTTTATATGATTAGCTGAGTGGTTGGCTAAATGGTTAGCTGAATGATTAGCTGAATGGTTGGCGACATGGCTGGAAGCATGGTTGACGCAGCCGTCCTGATCAACAGCGCTGTCTAGCGGATGCAGGGCGTTGTCTAGCTGAGGAACAACGCCTTTCATCTGGACAGCGCCGTTCATCTGGACAGCGCCGTGGCGTGTGCGGCCAAGTAAAAATAGCGAGGCCACCGGCAATACGGTTAACGCTACCAGTAATGGTGCGCTCACCGCGACCGCCAACGTCAGCGCTAAATCATAAAATAACTGCCCAGCCACGCCTTGCATAAACAGCACAGGAACAAAAATCGCCACCGTGGTGGCGGTGGATGCCCACAGCGCCGCACTGACCTCGGCACAAGCGCGGGCAATGATCGCTTTAAAAGGCTCAGCGGTGGTGAGCGCTGTTTTAGTCAGCGTTGCGGCGGCACTATTACTCTGCGTGCTTTGCGT
>JACCDR010707375.1_pt1 | contig 23698 bp, 27 predicted proteins | sample 7446431 | NCBI WGS metagenome assembly JACCDR01 (sample SAMN15323443, study PRJNA562643) | freshwater metagenome | isolation source: river surface water | place: USA:Blue River Watershed | collected 2017-08-17 | reverse complement strand
CTAATAGTCGTAACCGTGTTGCTTGCGTTGAACTCGAGTACTGCATCGCTAAAGTTGTCAACGAAGTGAAGCTCTTCAGAGGTCCAAGATCCGCTTTCGAAGATGTAGTAGAAAGTTGGATCTGGAAGAGTTAGAACGCTGAAGACCTTCTGCAGAACTCTGCCATCTAGATCGTAGATGGTCAGCGTGCTAGTGTCCCAGGTTATCCTGTTGAGCGCAGGGACGTACTCCTTCAGACGCCTAAGGGCAGTCATGATGTGCTGGCCCTCGTCTCCAGTGATGTACAGCACTGGAGCGTCGTCACTCGTAACGATAGTGAACTCGACTTGGCTATCGTTGAAGACTAGCGTCTGAGACATTATCTGCTAGCGAAGGTCTGCTGAACTTGCTGTTGACGTGCTGCCTGCTGCAGCGGATCAATTGCAACTGGACCCTGCCCTCCACCAACTACGCCCTGCAGTGCCGGTGGCTGCGCATTCGTGCTAAGTCCGAATAGCTTCATTAGCACGCTGGCAAGACCGCCACTGTTATCAGGCTGTGGAGCCTGCGGAAGCTGCGGAGCCACCATTGCTGGCGGTTGCGCGACCATAGGCGCTGTGATCGGAACGTCCCAAGGGTTCTGGTCTGGCATGTTCTTGTCCTTATGAAGCGCTGGCAACAGTGCTTTCGGGTAGAGTCCCAAATCCACTAGGAGCGGCACTCTCTTCCGGCGCTGTTTCCTGCTTTGGTTCCTCGTGGTTAGGGATGATTGCGATGTCGTGGTTGCAGAGGTAGGCGATAGCCTTCCCAGAGATCAGCAGGATGACGCACGGTCCTTCAATCCTGATCTCATCAGCCTTGATCGTTCCGGTTCCACCGTTGTCGAACACCCTGTACTCGACCACTGGCCTTGGTTGGTTCTGCACCTTGTATAGAGCGTAGCTACCGAATAGAGCGAACATCAGAAACGCTCCACCAACCACCACGATCAGGACGCCCCTCAGGAACTGCATGGCTAGTACCCGCCCTTAGAGAAGTGCTTCCCCAGCATTCCGGCAACCTTGCCCTTGGACTTCTTGGGCTTCATCTCCGCATCGTTCATCATGCTTCCGTCTGGCATGCGATGCTTGCCTGTCTTCTTGGCCTTTTTCTTGCCCTTGAATTCCATGATTCCCTCCCTAGTACGGATCTACTTTATCGATCCCTGGCGCTGAAGGGTATCCAGGCAAGCGGATCGTCTTCGGTGACTGTGCTCCTACCGCGCCAAAACTCTTCGAAAGCATTCCTGCCATCTGCCCAGGCTTGGCAGTCTCTCCCATCCTCTTCTTCATCCTACGAACCTTGATTTTGTGGCCGATGATCTGACCAATCGAAGGTGGACGCTTGTTGAGGTTGGAGAAACCGAATTCGTTCTGATTGCCTTGGCCTAGCATAATTACTTCTTTCCGAAGTGCTTCATGAGCATGCCAGAAACAGCGCCGCCCTTCTTGCGCTTCTTCGGCTGATATTCCTTCTTGCCACCGGCTGCTGCACGCTTCTCGCTGAGCATGATCGCGATAGCCTGCTTGCGGTTCTTGACCTTCGGGCCAGACTTCGACCCGCTGTGAAGCTCGCCCTGCTTGAACTTGTGCATGACCTCTGTGTACGGCATGGCGTTACCTCTTGATCATTCCAGCCAGCGGGGCCTCAGTCTTTGGGGCCAGTCTAGGCTGAGTGAACTTCGACTTCTGATAGATTACACCCTTTGCAGGCTTGCCTACGCGGCGCTTTACCTCGCTGGCGTGCTGGAGCATGCCACCGATGGATGCCTGTACAGGCCTTGGACCCTCACTCTTTGCTAGCGCCTCTGGTGAGACCCTCTTCAGCGGGATGTTAGTAGATCCCTTGGTATTGGTCTCGTACGCATGCAGAGCGTCTTCGGCCTGATCCTTGACTTCCTTCTTGAAGCCTTCCTGCACCGACTTGGTGTTCCAGTACTGCTCCAATTCCTGGCGAAGAGTCTTTCCGTTTTCGGTCGGAGTATCGAGAAGCTCGTTTGCACTCAGGTTCATGGCGCGCTGCATCGCGTCTGTCGAGTCAACGGTATCCCTGAAGCTATGCAGCATCTCGTGCGCAATCGTCTCCTGCAGAACTTCCTTGTACTTGTTGGATAGCTCCTCCAGTACCTTGGTATCCCCGTTCTTTGCCTCACGCAGAATGGTGCGCATCTTCCTGTATTCCATTCCGGCAAGCTTCTGTGCAGCCTCTCGGATGTTGGCGGTTCGACCGACGTAGAGTTGACCTTCGTTGTCAAGTGTCTGATGCCAGACCGGCTTTCTGCCACCAGACATTCCACCCTGAGAGAGCGGCTTGTTGATGTACTTTCCCTGGTACGCTTCCAACGCTGGGGTGCGAGGCCCGAAGTGCGCACCGATCTTTGTCTTCTCAGCAACGCGCTGCATGTTGTCGAACAGGTAGTTGACCGTGCTGTCGATGACGTACCCTACGGGATCCTTGCGAGCCTCTGCGCGCGACTCTTCTCCGGTCTTGATCTTCCTTAGCTGCTGAGACTCTTCGGCGTATGCCTTCATCTGCGCCTTGATCTGATCGGTGATGCTGTTCCTGATCTGGTTCAGCCTGGAGAACGCCTGCTTCTTGCTGGTGAACTGACTCCTAAAGTCAGAAGCTAGTTGAGCAAGGTCTGCCTGCTGATCTGCGCTGAGATCCTTCATCTGACCGGACAGCTTGTCGCCAGAGATGTTGGCCACCTGCTGCGCGAACTCACGTAGGCGAATCTGATTTCCTTCGGTGTTAGGAATGTTTGAGACGAGCGCGAATCCGGTCGGCTTGTGTGTCAGGGTCAGCCTGCTCTCGCGTCCGATGGTCCTAGTGATCGCGATCTCTGGAATACCACTATCGTAGCCAGGAACCTTGTAGTCTCCAGTTGATCCCTTGATGGTTACTTCACCGGCAGGAACAAGCCTCTTTAGGGTGCCATCTCCCTTCGTCGCATTGTTCCATGCGCGCTCGATAGACTTGTCTGCCCCCTCAACGAACGAGTTGATGGTCTCTTCTGTGTAGCCGAGTCCCTTGAGAGCCTTCTTGTAGCTTGCTCCGTCTGCAGCCTTCGCCCAATCGTTGCTTGCCCAGGTCACGTCGAAGTTCTTGTTTGCGATCTTTGGATTCTTCTCTCCAGCAGCTACGATTGCTTCCCTGAGAGCCTTCGATGCCTCAGCCAGCTTCGTAGGCGAGTACCTGAAAGCCTGACCGAAGAGGCGGATCGATGTCTGACCGTTCTCACCGAATTCAAGCGAAGCCCCACCGTCCTCAGCCAGCTTAGGCACACGCTTGGAGTACTCGTCCCAGACCTTCTCTAGGAATCCAGCCTTCTCCCAGCCCTTGCCTCCGCTAGCTTCCAGGCCAGGATTTGCTTCTGCTGGGTCTGCGGCAGGTCGAGACGCCACCACCGATTCCTGCTGTGCTCCAAGGCCGAACATGTGAGCGGCTGCGTGTAGCTGCTCAGGAGTGCCGTGCATCTTGACGATCCAGTTCGGGTTCGCGTAGCTTGCGTAGATTCCGGTAGACGGCTCTGCGCGTACGACACGAGCGCCTGTCTCTGCCTCGATGGTATCGATCAGGTTGCGTCCGTGTTCGTTCGTAACCTGACGTGCCTGCTCAGGCGTCAAGCTGTTCCAGTCGTACTTCTTGCTGTACGGGCTGTCAGATCCGAACTTGACTTCCATCGCAACGCTGCGCATCTCAGGCTTGACGGGAGACTTTGCAGATACTTCAGTCTTTCCTGCCCTCAGCGACTCAGCGGCACGACGACCAGCGACAGCGTAGGATCCGAAGTCCTCCTTAGCTCCCAGCTTTCCGTACAGAGCCTTCTCGTGGAACCAGAGCATTGCCTGAGTGTCTGCTGGATCGACTCCAGTCCTGCGTGCGATCTCGTCGTTGACCTTGCGCATTAGAGCAAGCTCCGCTCCGTTGCGTGGAGCGTCTTCCATCTTAGTTCCGCGCCAACGGTTGAACGTACGCGAGTACCACATGTCCGCAGTTGTCTGCGAGTAGTTGCCCATCAGGTTCTGGAAGAACGGACTTCCCTTCGGACCAAGAGCCTCCGATCCGAACTTAACGTCTGATGCCTTTCCAGCGACGTTCTTGTTCCACTCGCGGATCTCGCTTACCGGGTGCTTAGCCATCAGCCACTCGACGGCTCCCTTCCATCCCTTAGCCTCTACCAGCGCGTCGATCTTAGGAGCGCTCTCAGCGAAGACCGGAGACCCAGACCAGTGCTTCCCTGATTCTTGCTTCGTAGCAAGTCTTCCCTGGTTCTTCAGTTCGCGGTAGATCGTGAGTGCGATTTCGATGTTCGGATTCGGACGGTTTCCGAAGCTAGTCGTTGCGGCGATCAACTTGAAGATCGACATGTTGTCAGGGTTGGCCAGCGAAGGCTCTTCCTGCGATAGAGCGCCCTCCATCGCCTTGATGTCCTTGTTGTACCACTTCTCGCCTGAGCGAATCTGGTTGCGCTGATAGAGGACTTCTTTCTCACCCTGATCGGCCATACGCTTGACCTGTTCGTCCTCTGGGAGCGAAGAGATGTCAGAGTTCTTAAGCTGCTTCTGAACTTCCTTGATGCTCTTTGAATTTCGCTCAGCGGCTTCGTTTTGCCTTGCCGCTACGGTGTCCACCGGCTCTTTTGGGATTGCTGGTGACTTCCTCTCCAGCATCTCACCGCCGCCGCCTTCCTTGATGGCGTCCAGAAGCTCAGCGTCCTCGAATCCTAGCTCCTTGTGATGCTGCCACCATGCCTCAACGGATGGAAACTGATCCAGGCGCGAGATTCCTCCGGCGACCTTCCGTTCAAGCAGTCCGCTCTTGGTCTCAGTTTCAGGCTCCTCAAAGAGCATTCCCTGATGCCTTGCCTCCCGCTTCATGCGGGCGGCTTCCCTGACCGCTGGAGCCACCTTTGTCGCGCCTTCGCGCATCGGCGGCGTGGCTTCCTTGGCTTCGGCCATTCCTTCGGCCATGGTCCTCTGGAGTAGACCGCCACGGCTGAGATTTCCGGTACGCCTTGGAGCCTGGACTGTCGGGACACCCTCATCGATGTCGATGACCATCTTGCCGTCCTGGCCAACGTCTCCGACCTTCAGCCCGTTGTAGCGGCCACCCTCTACGGTTGCGTCTGGCTTTGCCGAAGACAGGTGCCTTGCCAGGGTTGCGGCTTCCTTGATCTTTCCTTCCGCTAGTAGGCTTCCTACAGAGCGAGAGACAAGCGGTCCCTTCTCTGCAGGCTTGACCGCCCGTGTGGCCTCAGGAGCCTTCGTTTCGACCTTCGGTGGCTCTGGAGCCGCAGGAGCCTCTGCCTTGGTCACTGCTGGAGCGCTAGGGGCCTTCTTGGTGGCTTCTAGGCTCGCCTTAAGCTGCTCCATTACGTCAGGCTGCGGCTTTGGAGCTTCCTTGCCCTTGGTCATCTGTTGCAGATTGTCAAGGGCTGTAAAGGCTTCACCACGCGCAGACTTTGCGGCCTCTGGATTGGCCTTTGCCTTCGCCTTTGCCTCAGCTTCCATCTGGTTGTGGACGATGGCGCGGCGCTGCTTTGGGTTGTCAAACTGCTTCACGAGGTCTGGGTTGTTCACCCTTTCCTGAAACTCAGGGCTGGCCTCGCGAGCGGCCTTTGCTTCGTTGTAGCCTGGGACGGCTTCGCGCTTCGCCTGCTTTGCCTTCGCCTGCTCACCAAGCTTCTGCTGCTTCGCCATCTGCTCTTCGGCTGAGCCACCGACCTTGCGCGGAACCTCGATAGGGAGCTTTCCCTTCTCGCCTTCCTTTACGCCAGCGAACTGCTCTTCAACGGTAGCTCCAGGCTCCTCAGTCGGGATCTCGACCGGAAGCTCTCCCCCTACCTTTTCTTTCTGAGTAGCAAAGAGCGCTTCCATCGCGTTCTTCGGAGACTCTGTTCCCTTCGCTTCGCCCTTCGCGCCTTCTTCGACAGTCTTTCGGCTTCCGGTCCTGTCAGCTTCGACTCCGACACTCTGCGCGTTGAACTCATGCTTTGGCTCCTGCTGCTTGACAGGCTCTTCGTGTCCAGTCTCGTCTCCCTCGACCTTCGGAGCGACTTCCTTGTCGTATGAGAACTCCATCTGGCGCGGCTTCCTCTCGCCAGCAATAGCCTCCTCGACTCCGGCCTTTGCTCCTTCAGGAACGTTGATCCTGAGGTTCGGCTCTACGTAGTACGGAGTCGTTCCTGTCGAGCTTGCCTTCGGTGCTTCAGCCTTCTTCGCCTCTTCCGGCTTTACGAACTGAGCGAGCGGTGCCTCGACCTTCTCTGCAGGCTTTGTTCCTGTCGTGCTCATGTTCGGATCGACAGCGCCGACTGCGCCGTCAGGCTTGTTCTCTGCGTTTGCCTTACGTGCTGCGCGAGCCTTCTCAGCCTTTACGTCAAACGCCTTTCCGGCCCTGCTTCCGAGACGCTCTCCGATGATTGCTCCGACTAGAGGATGACCGATCAACGATCCAGCCGCAGCGCCAGCGCTTACTCCACCAATCTGGCCAAGAGTCTTGTACTTATCCTTGCTGAGTGTCGCAAGAACTCCCTCATCCTTCGCTTCGCTGTCTGCGGCAACTGGCTTACTTGCTGCTGCAGCCTTCCTCTTTGCCTGGAAATCGCTGACAGCGCTCTTTGCGCTCTCAACGATGTCAGGGACAGACTTCCTGATTCCCTTGCCTACGTGAGCGGCGAACGCTGCATCGATCACTGCCCCACCAGCATTCTCGATTGCGCTTGCGATGTCGCCCTGCTCCGCTGCGGCCATCGACTCTCCGGCCTGCTCTCCAGCGCCAGCCAACATCGGACCAGCGAATGATGCCCCAAGGCCCGCTGCTGCTGCGCGAGACGCCTTGTCGGCTGCAGTCAATGCCTGCGGACCAACCATGCCTGCAAGCGGAGCGCCGCCAGCCTTCGCCATTGGGCCAAGTGCGAGCATTGCCGGATCGGTGACCATCTGCACGCCAAGCTGAGCAGCCTTGTTGGCTACGCCTTCAGTGCCCGCGACAACGGGACTCGTTTTCGCGAACGACTCCCTGATGTGCGGCTCGTCTCCAGGCAGAACAGCGCCAGGAGCGCCGGTCGTGAATCCTGCAGTACCGAGAGCTTCCTTCTTTAGCGTTTCGATCAACTGCTGAGGAAGCTGCTTCTCAAGCTGCGCGCCACCAGTGAACGATCCGGTGATTCCTTCCGCAGGACCACCAAGCTTGATGTTCTTGCCGCCGGTCAGCACCATGTCGGCAAGCATTCCAAGTCCCTGATAAGGAACTTCGATTGCTTCGTGAGCAGCACCTATAGCCGTGCCTACAGGGCTTTCGCGAACGTAATCTACCGCCCTAGCGAGGCCCCTGAATGGAGCGTCCACAACAGGTGCGCCAGTCGGAGCAATGCTAGAAATGACATCCGAATTCGTCAGCGGAGGAGGGGCGGGAGCGTTCTGCGCCCTCTGAGCAGCCTCGCCTCCAACGCGAGTCCTGCTCTGTGGATCAGCAAGCTCTTTGTACTTGGTTGAGGTAGGATACTTCTGGAGAAACGCGACTTCGATGTCTTCGTCGCTCCAGTCCCTGTAACTGTCTGGATCCTTTTGACGGACCAGTTCGGCAAGCTTACCCATTAGCGCCTCACAGAAGGCTTAACTAGACCAAAGAGTCCCACTCCACCTTGCGAAGGACCGCTCACGCCACCAAGATCGAGTCCAGCCGGATTCTCTGGATCCTCGCTTGCCTTTGTCGTAACGCCGTACCTTTCGCGGGCTTCAGGCTCTAGGAACTCTTCAAACTCGTCCTCGTTAGCCTTGCCCATGACCTTCTTCCACTGCTGTCGCATAGCATTGATACGCGCGTGAACAAGGTGGCTCACGGTGTCGATTGCCTGCTGCTGCTGCTCCTGGGATGCGTTTGGATCGAACCTCTTCAACCAAGCCGCTCCCTCTGCCTCTCCTGCGACTCCACCCTTCAGGAGTCGTGCGACTTCTTCGGAGACGGCCAACGCTGCGGTCTGGTAGTTTGTCGGCTTCGATCCACCCATCTGCGTAGACACATAGTTGATGATTGAGTTCAGCTTCTGTGTGTCGTGGTTCTTCAGTGCAACAGAGTAGTCATCCAGCGCCTGCAAGTGACCAGCTAGCTGATTCAGCGACTGCATCTTTCCACCGTTAGACTGAGGCGAGTCTCCAGAGTAACCATCGCGCAGCTTCTTGCGAGAGCTATAGGTCTGCGACGTGTAGCTTGGGTCGATCCTCTTCGCGAGAGCGATGATGCCAGCACGGTTCTTTGCACGGGATAGGTCGGTTCCACCCAGCGTTCCATCGACTAGGCCGCGCGCCAGAACTTCATCGTCTTCCGCCGTCTTTCGGTCTGCTTCTGCCTTTGCTGCGCTCTTCGTGCCATGGTACAACTCGATGTCGTACTTTCCAGTCTTTGGATTCAACTCGTAGACAGCGCCAGTATTCGGATCCGTGATCTTATCAACCTTTGGCGTTACTGGCTGTCTGACGAACGCAGTAGAAGGAACGAGGGTTCCGACCGGAAGATCCGCGAAGCGAGGATCCTCAGCCTTCATCTGTTCGGTGACCTCAATCTTGTCGCCAGATGCAACCTCAAGCTTTCTCTTCTGACCCAACTCACGCTCGAACTTCTGAGACTCCAGCGCCTTCTTTCCCTGTACACGCTGCTCTGCGGTAAGAGGACCGGTCGGACCTTCACCCTTGATGGTGACTTCTGACGGAGGAGTGAACGTGCTGGTAGCGCCAGGAACCTGCGGTCCCTTCAGCATAGAAGCGAGCGGTGCCTGAGCCTTGATGCCGGTCTTGAACGCTGCGCCCATCGGAGGAACTGTGGGAACCGAAGCTGCCAGAGGCGCGGTAGCCGCCTGTGGCTGTGGAGGCTGGATGAATCCAGAGAGCGCGCCCTGCAGGTCGAGTGGAGCATTCTGAAGCTCGTCGGTGTTCGCTCCAGACGGCTCAGACGTACCTTCAGGCTTGTTCGGAGTGGCGAACTCGTTCTTAACCGTCTGGTCTGGTGTGGTAAGCGCTCCACGGATCTCTGCGTCCTGCTCTTCGCGCAGCTTTGCAGCATCGTCCATCTGCTGGTGATACTGCGACATCTGCAGGTCGCGGAAGCGGCGAGCTTCACGGCTGTCTTCGGCTCGGCGCTCCATCTCTTCCTGACGAAGCTTGAAGTTGCGCTCGTCGTCTCGGTACTCCATGAAGTTGCGCAGCGCTGCGCTCAGCCCCATCAGGGCGTCTGCGGTACCGCTAGTCTTCATTGGACGATCAACGAAAGTCACAGGCATGTGTGCGTGTCCTTACAGGTTCGGCCAAGGAGAGAATCTGTTAAGCATGCTGCTGACTCCTAGCTGTGGAGCAAACGGCTGAGGAGAAGAGATCAATTGCGACCCAGGCTGACCAGCGAACGCATTTCCTAGCTGGAATGCCTGACCAAGCCCAGGAACTTCTGGACCACTGAACGCCTGCGTGTCTGCGGCCATTTGAGCGTTGGTCATCGGAACGCTGTTCTGTGCGACCCAATTCTTCATTTCCTTCTGCTTCTTGTTGGCGTTCATGATGTCTGCTGCAGTGATTCCGGCTGTCATAACCGTTGGACCCAAGAAGCCAAGCACGTTTCCAAGTGTGCTCGGCTTCGAAGCCGCTTGTTCGCCTGTAGCAGAAAATACCGCTGGCATTGCCGTTCCTTATACGTAGACCTGACGCTGCGGAGGAGCTAGCAGACCAAGAGCAGCCAGGGCGTTTCCTGGGCCAACGTTGGTCTGGTTCGAACGGCTAGTTCCGCTGCTGGTGGTGTGCTGGTTCTGGAACTGGTCGGCAAGCATCTGCTCGATGGACTGCTTCTGAGCGAGAGCCTGATTCTGACGACCCCAGAGTTCCTGATTGACTCCCTGGATTGCTCCCAGGCGAGACTGAGCAGCGTTTCGTGCTGCTGGGCTTCCGACCATTGCTGCCGCCACGTCGTTCGGATTTGCTCCGGTCGCCACAAGCTTGTTGCGGAGCGCCTGAGTGTCGGCCTCCTGCTGCCCTGCTATCTGATTGAACTGCTGCTGCAGCATTCCAGAGAGGCTGGACGGGATCCCTCCCTCAAGCTGCTGCTGTGCAGTCCTGACGCCGAGAAGCTCTGGAGTCTTTACTAGGCCGCTAGTCCCGCTCGAATCAGATACCTGATTGAATGAGCTAGAACCTGCGCTGGTGCTGGTCTGCGGACCCATTGCCTGCTGGAAAATCTGGCCTGGGAGACCCTGTCCACCCATCAACTGGTTGCGCCAGTCCATCGCCGTCTGGTAGTCCTGACCGGCCACCTGATTGGCCTGATCTAGGCGTGACTGAGCTTGCTTGGCTGCATTTGAGGCTGTCTTATGCTGCGCAAGCGCACTGATACCGCCACCGACGACGGATGCGATTGCGGGGACTGCGACTGCTGCTGGCATAGGTTACTCCTTAGAGACAGCTACAAGCTGGTCGTCCTTCCAATTCCAAAGTCTACCATCAACAGGCTTTGCTCCGAACCACTTAGCGAACTTGGCCAGGACAGGCGTCGTATCCAGTACCACCGTATAGGCCTCCTGAATCCCAATAGAGCGACACAGTGCCTTCATCTTGTTACCTAGTCTACCAAGAATCATCCCCATTCCCTTACCACGGTAGTCCTCACGGATCCACACCGGCTCTAGGTGGGCACAGATGAATAGAGTGAACGAACCGACGATCTCGCCGTTCTCATTAAACGCTCCGATAACCTTTGAGTTATCAGAATTGTAGATATCGCTTCCTTCAACTTCGCGAGGCCACTTCGCGTACTCTGCAGGCGTTAGCTCACGGTACTCCATTAGCGCATCTCTTTCCAGCCGATAGCTCCAGCCACCGTAACGGTTCCGGTGAATGACGTGATGACAAGCGATAGATTGATCGGGTTTGCACCGGCAGGGTCCAGAACAATCGGTAGTCTGCTGTCAAGATCCTTGGTTCCAAGCGATACTCGCGTAGCGCCTCCAGTTCCACAGTAGCCAGACTTGATAACGGTTCCGCCTGTTACTGTAGTTCCTGCCACGTCCTTCTCAACGATGGAAGATGCGTCAACCGACGCGAAGCTTGGTACGCCTCCAAGCGTTCCTCCGTATACGACCTCCCATAGCGCTGGGTTTCCGGCCGTCGTCATATCGATCTCGGCTAGAACAATCGTTCCCCTGTTCACGATGCTGTTGAAGGTTGCCTTCGGTCGAATTGAAAGGATGGCGCGTCGAGTGGTGACGGAGACTAGAGTGATGCCGTTGTCTGCCGAGAAGTTGAAGGCTCTCTCTTCAGAGAAGCCACCTTCTGAGGTGACTCCAGAGCAGATCGCGATGAAGTCGGTCTGGGCACCGGCGGCACCCGTTGCCGCAATCTCATAACGCAGCGGCAGGTTTGCCGTAGTCATGTACACAGTTGACAGAACGTTTGCGTGCAGGAACTCGTGAACGTAGATGATCGTTCCACCGATGTCGAATCCTACGCGAACCCTTCCGACACCAAGCCACTGAAGGTCGATGATAAGGATATGAGTCTTTGTGGCGTCGAACGTGATTCCACTTGGGTTAATAACGCCGCTTCCGTCCAGTCTGTCAAGATTCCAATCGGCCTGATTGACTACGTTGTCTACCGCAGATCCAGAAACAAACGTCCTTCGTACGAAGCTGATGACTCCAGCACCGTCCTGCTGTAGGAAGATTCCGTTGTTGGCGTCGAAGTATCCTACCCTCTTCTTGACGTTCGTGTTCGTAGCGCCAAGCACGAACGTCATCAGCACGAACTGGCTTCTTCCTGGCTGATACCTGAAGTACTCCTTCGTCTGCTTGATGACTGAAGCGCCAGATGTCGTGCTGACACGCAGCCTGATGGAAGATTCGTTTGGAAGGTGAGTCTCAGAGCCTCCGGTAGTGGTCGTAGTGAACCAGAGCAGAGGCTGAGTGTCGTACTGGAATGTGCTGTCGAAAAGCGCTACAGGATCAGAGACGCGAAGGCGACTGAAGGCGTCTACTACAGGAGAAGAATCATCGGCTCTAATACTTACTTTACGTAGGTGGCTCATTTAAAGTACTACCCAACTTGAAACCCCATCAGACGCAATGGGAGCAGCCTCGTACTGAGCCAACAAGTCTTGGGTTGCAAATCCATCGATCAGGTCAGATCCGGCAGCGGTTATTACGACTTTGTTAACGGTACTATCGATCTTCTTTACTTCTATCATGCGGCCCTTCTTGAGGCTGGCCGCAGGAAGCGTGATAGCAACGTCTCCACTAGTACAGTCTACCAACAGAATGAAATCGCTCGCCAGCACAGTCGTGTCCGTTGAGACGGTTCTGATCGCAGTCTCCTCGAATACGCTTGCCCATTCCAGCCTGTCGTCCAAGAAGAGTGGGGCGGTAGCCGTGTACGCACGCTGACCACGCTCTGGAATCCTGCGCAACTGTTTCAGGAATGCCACGTCCCTCTGCAGGGCTTCTACCGGGAGAGAGGCGTTGCGGAGATCTGTAGACGCAGCGGCCAGTTCTTTCCTGAGCCTTGCGATCTCGTCGTTCAGTTCTTCGATGGCACGCTGAACTCCGAACGATGCATCTAGTGGAACCCTTGCCATTAGCCATTCTCGCCCTTGGTGTAATCAAGCTCGGTGACGACTCCAGAAACAGCGTGCTTCGCCTGGAACGAGTAGCACTCGAACCCGATGTCTCCAACTCCGTCTGGATTGCTCGTCCTGAGAACGAAGCGCACCCTGTGAGCCTTGGTGCCACGAGGCATTGGAAGCGTAACCACGTCTCTCTTGTTTGGTGTGACAACTACAGGCAGCGTTGCGTGCAGAACGTCCATCTTGTAGATGTCAAGAAGCAAGTCAACAGGACTGTAAAGATCGATCTCGACGTAGCTGATCCATGCGATGTGACGACCAGACTCGCTGGACTGGTCTGCTAGGATCGGTCCTGTGTCTAGAAACATGAGCATCTGCGGACGCTGAACGATCTGCAGGTTGATCGCGTTCATGGTGAACGTGTTGAAATTTCCAGTGATCCTCAACTGGATCTTCAGAAACAGTCCAAGGTCTAGCAGGTTGTTCCTGTAGACGCCCGCATTGGCAAGGCTGATCACCTTCTGCAACGTAGTAGTCGAGTCGTTGTCCTTGATGAACGTGATCGTCGCATTGCTTCCGCCAGTGTTCCCGTGAAACTGGAAGTCCTGGGTAAGCTTCCTTGCCAGCGGGTTCTCTCCCTCCGAGATCGGAGTCAAGATGTGGGCAGAGATCTGGCTCTCAAAGTCCTCGTTGCCGCTCTCTAGAACAGAGATCGACCCATCGGTTCCTCCAGCAAGCAGCCTTCCATCCGGGTGACGATAGATCGAGATGAACGTCTTCGGGTACACGAACCTGCTCCACTGCTGCTCTGGGTCAGACTGGAACTTCCACAGGGCGGCTGGGTCAGACACGAGCGCTTCAGGCGTCAGCATGTACAGGTCGTGGTTATAGATTCCAAGGCGGAAGCGTCCGCTCTTGTTGACCGGATCGCTCTCGTGCCTACGCTCACCGCGCCAAAGCAAAGAGGTTCCGGCGAACGGAACAGGGGTTGCCGTCGCACCGTTGAAGATCATCAGACCATCTGCTGAACGGTAGAAGATTGCGTTTCCATCTGTCGAGACCATCGCATCGACAGGCGGGTTCGCGACGTTCGTCGGAATCGCCTGCAGGTCAACGATGATGTGCGCCTCGTCTTCTGCTCCGGTTCCTGCGATCCTGATGATGTCCTTGGAGAATCCTGCGTAGATGCCGTTCGCTGTCTTGACGATCCAGTGGGCATCTCCGTACTTCCTGCAGTCGAGCGTGTGGTACAAGCTGAAGCAGGAAGGAGAAGTCATCGTGGATGGGTAGATCCATCCCTCTTCAGTCAGAACGAACATCCTGTTAGCGTACGGTCCTGCGATTCCAACGATGTTGTCTGGCGGTCCAACTGCACCCGGCTCGAATGGCTGGTTGTCAACGAGGGCCTCAAGCTCGCTCTTCCTGATGGTGAAGATCAGGTCGTTGCCGCCACCGCCATGGCCAGGAGCGTAGGTGAATCCGTGAGAGGTTAGGCGCACACGCTCTTCTGGCTGATTGAAGTTAGAGCCAGAAGGATTCGTCAGTTCGTCAATCGTCATTCCGGTGTTTACTTCGGATGACGTGACGACGAAGCGATAGAAGGTGTTTAGCCAGCCACCGTAGAGGTATACCCACACCGTGTCAACCTGCGGGTCTGCCCCAGAGAGCGAGGTTGCAGGGATTGTGATCTGCATCGTCTGCTGCCTGAGGACGACAGGATCAGAGACCGGAGACATCGGAGACAGTTCGGTGTAGACCGTGTTGCCGTTTGTGTCTAGGAAGCGGCGTGCAAAGCGGTATCCGACTTGGAAGGTTCCAGTCAGTGCGCGATCTCCACCACCGGTCCAGATTGCGTCGTCAAGATAGATCGCGTCCGTTGCGCCTGGGACTGCGGTGTAGACGACCTTGAAGCCGCGAATGGTAGACCAGTCACGATCCTTCGTGTGTCCAACGCGGATGAACTGGCCACGGGTGACGGTGAAGTGTCCCCAGGACGGAGAGTTCTGCTGTGCGTCTGGGCGGCTAGTAGAGGTCGGTCCAACCGATCCACCAAGGCGCTTTAGAACCGCGCTCGCCTGTTCCGGCGACTGCAGAGCAGTGATCTCATCCGGTGTGAGAGCCGCCAGGAGCTTTGTGTTCGACACCTGATAAGCAGCCGAAGAACCCGTAGCAGGATCCTTTGCGTCAGCGGTACCGTCGTTGCGGATGTTGAACGTGAAGTAGTAGTAGTCATCGAGGAATGGATCTGCCCCCGTGCTCAGACCGAACATGATAGTGATCTTGTCCACCCTGCGTGGATCCTGCAGCCAAGCACGGATGTCGAACAGGTCTGTTGGTCCACCGCTTCCGCCAGAAATGTTCAGATAGTCGGTATCTGCCGGGAACGTCTTGCTTACTGATCCGCGTCCAGTCGTTGCGTCAGGCACGAGGCTCATAGCGGCGTTAGCCGTGCCTGCGTAGTTGTTGACGAACGTCTTGGTTCCCTCGTTCGCATTGAAAGCAGGAGACTCAGCGCTGTCGAACGAAGCTACGGTAGAAGTTAGCGCATCGACAGCAACTGCGGTTGCCGCGAACTCTGGCGCTGCGATTCCCCAATTGTAGAAGTTGGTTCCGTCGAACTTCTTCTTCGTGGTGCTACGCGCCATGAACGCTTGGTACGAGTCGTCACCGAAGAAGATGTCGTCGCTTCCTGCGAACGTCTCACCGAAGCTGGCTCCGTCGCGGTATACCTGATCGTCTACTCCGGCAAGTAGGTACGTCACTCCCTGGAGGCCAGGAGCGTAGAGCGAGTGAACGCGCTGCTCCTGAAAACCACTGTAAAGAGTCGAGGATCCCAGGCGAATCGAGCGAGCACCCAGGCGATCAGGGATTGTGTTGTCTGCGCGAAGAAGCACGCCCTCTGGAGCGTTGACCGCATCCGCATCTGGAAACCACTTCCATCCCGTCACTCGCCTGAAGATGTTCTGCATTATTCAACCCCTAGCTTCCTCTCTTCCTCTGTGGATGTCGGAGCGAAGCTCAACTCGATCCCATCGCTGCTGCCCTTAGCAATCGAGCCAGCAAGCGCCAGGACAGAGTCGAACGACCCATGCTGAGTCCTGAAGTTTGCTGGACGCCTACGATGGAAGTCTGGATTGAAGTCTTCCATCGCACGTCTGTATGCCTCGCTGGGCTTGGCCTCGTGCGCGTATCGGAACTTGTAGTCGCTGGTTGATTCGTCCCAGACGATTGGAAGCCTTCCGCCTGGACCATCTACCGTAGCTACGTGCCTGAATAGCAAGAAGCCTGGACGAGCCATGACGCCACCACAATGGTCGCACCACGCATCCCCAAACCAATCCCTTGCTTCCCGACCGCATCCCTGGCAAATCATGTGACCCCCTTAGGTCAGCTTGGCTAGCGTCTGGGTGACTCCGTTGTCGTCCACGGCCCTCGTTGCGAGCGAGGTGCTGCTGTCTGCCTTGAACCAAGTCTGCAGGGTTGCCGTCTGTGTGATCTTGAACGCGAAGCGCTGGAATAGGAACTGCAGCTTCGATCCGTAGTTTGCAGTAGAGCCTGGGACTACTGAAAGCTCTGCAGAAGGCGCAAGACTCCAAGTCCTATCGCCACCGAAGATGACAAAGCGGCTTCCTGTGGTCGGGATCGTTGCCCACGACGTGTCAACCGTTGCTTCCTTGGTAGTACCGTTGTAGGCGGTGATTACGCGAGCCTGACCGACTCCGGTTCCGCTGACGATCATCACGATAGACCCAACGTAGTAGTCGTTCGTTGCGCTTGCGCTTGCGTCAAGAACGATGAGCGTTCCGTCTGCGTTTGCCTGTGCGACTGCGACACGCTGAAAGTGCTTTGCGATGACTCCCTCGATGTCGTTTCCGGTTGCTCCACCAACCGCCTCGAATCCATGCCCGGTTCCCTGGCCTGTGACCTTGAACGCAGAGACGTTCGAAAGCTGAGAGGCGTCCACGTCGATCAGTCCTAGCTTCAGCTTGGTGCGCACATGGATGAATGCATCACGGAACGCAGGACCGTCTTGGTCAACGATCTGGACCACGAGATCCTCGCACTGCATTTCGGTAGCAGACAGGATGAGGGCATAGAGAGGATTGCTTGCGGCAACCTGTGTCACGGAGTTGGCTGCGTTTCCGAACGCCGCTCCATCCTTGGACACCTTGATGTCTCCTGCAGCAAAGAGGGTACCCGGAGCAGTCGTCACGAGTCGGTCAGAGCTTGTCGCCGCAGGGCTTGACAGTGTGAAGTAGACCGTCTTGGCGACTCCGTACTGGCCGTCGTATTCGTAGTGCTGCATTTGATCCTCCTCGGCAGCATCAGCCAACGGATCTGCCGGTGTACTAAAGGATACTACGCCGCCAGAAGCAGGGCTTCCTGCAGGAGTATCAAAACTAGTGTACGCCTGAGCGTAATATGTCGTGCCAGCCAGCAGGCTAGAAATTCCCTGGCCGTAACTACCATCCCCAGGAGCAGACTGAGGACTAGTGGTGTTTTGAGTTGGTGGATTGTCTGTTCCGTACTTCCAATAAACTTGTACGTTGGTCCCAGCGTTGATGGTCAGCGTTGCATTCAGCGTGGCCGAGGTTGCGGCTACTGCGGTGGCGGCATCAGTTACGATGGTCGGCACGCCAGGAAGCGTGTTGAACGAGGTTACCCCACCAGTGACTACCGTGTCGTTTGTTGTGGTTCTAGTTACGACCAGACGCACATCGTAAGACGTTCCTGCGAGCAGTCCAGTCAGAGAGATTCCGCTGATCGTTGAGGTGCCGTACCCTGTTCCGTCCGTCTTCGGTGAACCAAAGTTGATCCAAGTAGAATCAACGGTCCTCTTGTACTGAAGCTGCGCCGATGCTACGGAAACGTTTACCTTTGGAATGTAGTCGCACGAGACGACCGCGCTTGTCTGGGTGATGCTTCCTACAGACGGAGAGCTTGCCGACCCAACCTCTGCAGAACTCTTGAAGTTGATGGTGGACCCAGAAATGAATCCATCGAAGTCGAACTTCACCTGAGCGAACGTGCTGTTGTTAGAGTCTGCTGCTACGCTTGGATTGCCTGCTGACTCGCTTCCCCACGATCCAGACACGTCAGACAGAGATCCGCTGACGTAGTCAACTACCTTGACTCCATTCAGGTAGTTAATGCGGTCAAAGACGATGTGGTGAGCATCGTTGTTGAACCAAAATCCAGTCAGCCTATACGTGACAGTGTGCGGTCCAGTATTCTGGCTTTGGAATTCGGGACTTCCAGTGCTTACTCCAGGCATCGGTTACCTCGTCGCGAAGACCAAGACCTTTACGGTTCCGCTCGATAGGTTGACCGGCGCTCCAGACAGGTTGGCAAGACCAATCGTGACAGTGTTGGCTGCAGAAACGTACGCGAACGGAGTGAGTCCCTGCAGGTCAAGGCTGAACGACCACTGCACGAAGTCGTTCATCGCCGCCCCCTGAACAGTCACCGTGGTTGACACCGAAGATCCGTTTGCGATGTCAGACGGATCCCATGTCGCAGTGACTGCTTCGCCAGCCGCTCCAGCACGAGAGAGCGTAGAGAGGGAGATCTGGTGACCAGACAGCGTTCCACCGCTGGCGTGGGTCTTGAACGTATCCCCCACTCCTAGCTCTAGGTCTTCCGCCATCAAGGTTTCTATGACAATCATGACTTACCCCCTGAACGGACGCTTGTATCCGTAGTCTGCCGGGAACATCTCCAAGTAGCTGTCCCTGCGACCGGTACGCTTGCTTCCGAGAGCGATTGTACGCTCCCTCATCATCGAGTTTACTCGCTTCTTCATGACTTCAAGTCCGTATTCGAAGCGCTGCTTAAAGTGAGCAGCTAGCTCGCTGTTCTCACCGTGACCCGGCTCTGAGAACGCACGGTACATCGCCCACCACTCTACGTAGCGAACAGCCCTGTCTGGGATCTCGAACGGGTGACTGGTCAGTTCCTTGCCAAGCCTGAAGACCTCGACCCTGGTGGACAAGTCATCGCTCACGACACGTTTGATTCCACCGTACTGGTTGCCTGCGAAGTGACGCGGGATCGAGCGGATGACTCCGTACTCGCCAATCGTCGGCTCGCTGTCGAATCCGATCTCGGTGCATTGACGCATCGCGCCGTAGATGCCGGAGATTGCAACCGTTGGAAGCTCAGCCACAGGCACTCCGACAGTCCTGAGATTGAAGACTCCGTCCTGATCCATCGAGTATGACCAGACGCCACCCTGCAGGGTTTCGTAGTTGAACTTGGTCAGACGGAAGTAGCGGTCGTGGTCGGCCTCAAGACGCAGCCAGTTGTGGGTTACGCGATCAACCGATACGTACCGATTAGAAAGGCGGGCCAAAGTTCTAGGGGTTGGCTTGTTAGGAGCAGTGATGGCTGTTGCATCGCTTGGACGAGTATGATTGACAGGCCCCTTAGCTTCGTCATCTACGAACTCCTTCTCGGATTCCCTTGTGAAGTTGAAGCGCGCCAGGATCGGAACCCCTGGCATGAAGTGAACTTCGAAGTCCCTGGTGTGGTTTCCACCCAGGGGCTGATTGTCGAACATCTCCATGTCGAACAGGCACTCCGACTCGCGGCACAGACGGTCGTACCCATCCTGGGCTGCGCTAAGCAGGAAGTCCCTGGTCCAAACCTCTTCCTCTTCATCGTCCAGCTTGCGCTGAAGTCGATTGAGGAACTCATCAGCAGTGATCATTACGTTGCCCTCACCGGACCAATGGCCCTACGCGCTCCCATGCGAGGAGTGCGGTCGCGGCGCATCCTGTTCTCTGCCATGTCTCTGAGCGAAGGGATCTGATCCGAGAAGCGCTGGAAGAACTCAAGGCTCTTCTTAACTTCTTTGCGCTCAGCAAGAAGGTCGTACAGCATGTAGTTCTCGATTGCGGTAGTGAAGTCTGGCGGGATGTCCTGCAGATCGATGTTCAGACCACCGACTTGGCCACCATCGATTGATACGTGGTCGAACATCGACGTGTAGTAGATCTTCAGCGGAGAGATGTCGTTCGGAGTTACTGGATAGCTGACAACGAACCAAAGCCCGCGCATGAACCACCAGCGAGACGTTCCGATGTTGGCTTCCCACTTACGTCCGACCGTGTTGTCCATCTCTCGCGGGTGAGTTGCTTCAAGCCACTTTGAGCTTGACGGATTCCATACCGAAGTGATGCGGAGCGCATTCGGCGGGAGAACGCCTCTCAGGTCTGCAAACGGTGCCCACTTCTTCCTCTTGACGTAGACGTAGCGCTCGCGGATCTCAGTACGTTCCGCGATCTCGTCTAGGGCGTCGTTGTAGGATCTGACGTAGTCTTCCAGGGTGTAGAAAGTGAAGTCAGGATCGTCAAGACGCGCCTGCACGCGAGCTATCGTCTGCGCAGGAGTGTCCATGAACCCGCCTTACTGCTGTGGCGCTGCAAACTGCTGCTGACGCCTCTGTAGCTCTTCCGGTGTCGGAGGGGCAGTCATTGCTGGCTGCGGGCCAGCCAGAGACTTCGTGCTAGGAGCGAACAGGCTCATTAGCCAGTTCATCCACCCCTGACCTTGGGGCTGAGCAGGAGCCGGAGCAGGAGTTGGAGTCGCTACAGGCTGCGGAGCCTGAGCCTGCATTCCAAGCTGCCTGATCGCCTCAAGAGCCTCCGGTGTCAGACCGCCCTGTCCACCCGCTGGTAGTTGGCTTCCCATTTTCTTTCTCCTTCTTCAGAGCCTCAGCCAGGATCTCTTTGGCCTTAGCCTCTTCCTTACGATCCCGCTCGCGGCGGGCCTTACTTCTGCCCATTCTTCTCGTTCCTGATGTCCAACTCAGTCCTGACCTTCGCCTGTTCTAGCTTGATCTCTTCCAGTTTGTTCTTTACTTCCTGAGTTGAACTGTTGATGTTGTCTAGGCTCTTCTGGATGTTGTCAAGCTTCATACTGATCGTGAGGGCGTCTCTAGGCTCTGTCCTGAAGACCCTGTCTCCAGTCATGCCAACAATCGCAGATAGCAAAATGAGCCAGGAAGCCAACAGCTTCTTGTTGGCTACCATGGCCCCAAGAGTGAAAAAGAATGCTTCTACCGCTGTGTTTACCATGATGTTCACCCTTACCACTGAAATGCGACACGTACGCCTCCACTGACTCCGCGCCTGCCAGAGTAATCTCCAACAAGCCCAACAGACCAGTGCTTATTGAGCTTCGCGGCCAAGACGCCCTTCACTTCGCCAATCTGAGGCATGTCTACCTCAAGAATGACTCCGTTCTTCTCGTCTGGAACCGCACTCAGGACGGATTCAACGGCTTGCTGAATCGCAGGGTCCGCGAACACGCGAACCTCTTGCACTCCAGACCCGTCTGGCAGTGGTCTGTATTCAGACTTGATGCGTTCGTCCATTACTGAAGCTCTTCCTTGTAGAGGAACTTGTAAACCTTGTGAGCAACTCCAACGACGGTAGTTACCACACCAACGATGGTCGAGGCCTTGACTGCGGCCACGCCAAAGAACGCCAGGACTGCAGGCAGGTAGCCAGCCGCTACGCTAAGCGCAACGATGACCGATCCGACCACAGTCTTCTTTCCGTCTAGGAACTCCCAGACCTTAGTAAACATGGTGACTGGTACTCCAATTCGGGATAGAAACAGCTTTATCGCCAGCCATTGAAGGATCCCGATTCCTTCAGGCCGATCCTTCGCCTTCACCTTAAAGTCTACCATCGCATTACTTGTGGAATGAAGCGAAGAAGATGAAGTCTCCAGGCCTCTCGCTCTCCCAGACCTCGAATCCTTCGTAGATCCTGCGGTCACGAACAGCGTTTACGTCGGCCTGCATCTGGGCATCCGGTACGATCACAGCCTCTGCGGATGGGTTCGTGTCTACGTTGAATCGAACAAGCTCAAACGGAGCCTTGACGTAGTTGTCCTTCTCCTGGCCATGGATCGGCTGGCGGGTGAATACCATCCTCCAGCGGTTGCCGTCATTAGCATAGTTTGCCATTTCATTCTCCTTTACGGATTCGGCTCTGCAGCCGCTGCCGGTGGTGGCTCACCATCGGTAGTCCTTCTTGAGCGTCTCATCCACTCACGTAGGTTATCTAGCTGTTTCCCAAAGTCGTCGTGCTGGTTCTGATCCGCCTTCTCTAGCTGCTCAACCTTCGTCTGAAGCCTTGCGAACTCAATCGGGCTGACTGCCTGCATGCTCAGTTGCGCCTTGATGATTGCTACGTCCTGAGAGGTCTTCCACGCGAACGAGAAAGCCGCAGTGGCAAGAGACGCAACGAGTCCCAGCACCCACGGCAAGAGCGTCTTCATAACTCCGTCCATGTTAGCCCCTCCAAGTCCAAATGTTCTTCGGCAGGACGTGCGGGTCAGTCGCCCAGCATCCAGTTCTGTACGAGAAGATGTGGTATTCCTCGTACTTGTCACGGCTGTTCTTCACGAAGAGAGCGTCGTTAGATCGATCAGCGCAGACTCCGCGACTGGTTAGCGCCGCCGCCACCTTTTCAATCTGTGCGAATCCATTAGAAAATGACGGATTGCCACACGTCTCTGGAACAGTTCGCACTGCCGCCAGAACGGCATCCTTCATCTCTGCCCCGTACGGACTCGATACTTCCCAACGAGGATCGTCGTCGCTCGGCGGGACGATGCACGCAGCAGCGACTCCTTCATCTACGTGCTTCATCGCCTCCAAGATCTCTGCCCTGCGCTCGTCGTCAGAAGGACCGAACCAGATCATGATGTAGCCAGCACGCTTCTTGGATTCCTGATACAGCCATACCCACTGCGCTGCTGTGTAGTCGCGGTTGTCTGTCTCGTTGAGCACGGTACCATTCGATGTCGGGCTGAATCCGTGGACCGTCAGGTAGTCTCCAACGCGGGAGTCGTCTGAGCCGATACGCCCAGCGCCCGCTCTCTTGGCTGCGTCATAGATTCCCTGCAGCCAAGCAGTAGAAGGGCCACAGCGGTACATCTCGTTGCCGATATGGAAGGTAACGTTCAGATCCTTGACGGTGTTGACTACCAGCGTGATGTGGTCGATGTAGCGCTGAGAGGGAGCCTTCTGAGTAACATCGCAACCGTCGTGCCAGCGATTGACGTGATTGACGAGCGCCCATCCATCGATCAGGTCTACCTCTGTAGAAATTCCGAGACCAGTTGCGGTCTCGACAGCGTGACGCAGCAGTGGCATTGTAGTCGCAGCAGCATCCTCTGAGCCATCCTCAAAAGGACCAGTACGCATGTGCGTCATCGTTGCACCAGCGTCTGCCATCTCTCGCAACTGTCCGTCAGTAACAAGTGGCCAGCCTGGGTTATTGTTGCAGCAGTACACGACTCCGAACGGCCACGCTGGACGGTGCGAGACCACCGGAGTCGGTGTCGGATCAGGAATCGGATCAGGCGCAGAGGGAGAATTGCCCTTGTGGCATGCGAGTAGGGCAATCGCGAATCCGTACAGAAGTACTTTCTTCATGGTGGTTACTCATTGCCGGTTAGCGTTAGGGATTGGCAGAGACCGGCTGCGCTACAGACCGTCACCGTTCCAGCAACTCCATGACGAACACGGTAGAGATACGGACCCTCAGGGCTTACCTCGCCTGGGCCACTCCAGATCGGGTCTCCACCAACAGCAATGCGCTCACGAACGGCGCGGCAAGGATCACCCTCCAGACCGAGAGCACACCAAATCATGCCGTCAAACCATCCAATGGCGCTGCAGAACTCTGCATCTCTAACCTGAGGCGTTGCGTCGAGCGTAGTCCAGTTCGGTCCTACGACATGGATCTTCAGTCCCCAACGGTCCAGGGCCGGAGGATTCGGCTGGCAGACTGGCTCAGGGGTTGGCTCAGGAGTTGGAACAGGAGTCGGGGCCGGTGTTGGAGGCGGTGTTGGATGAGGGTTCGGAATGTTGGTTGGTCCGCAAGCAACTATCGTGAGTAGCAAAGAGGCGAGAGCGAGTTTACGCATTTTCGATTCTCCTGATTCCAAGGACGCGGCTCGCCTTGAACGACGCGACAGACACCTGATCTCCCTGGTTTCCGCCGAGAACGTAGATGGTGTCGCTGACGCCTTCGTAGCCAGCAAAAAATCCTACATGCCCCGG
>JACCDR012290284.1_pt1 | contig 23699 bp, 29 predicted proteins | sample 7446431 | NCBI WGS metagenome assembly JACCDR01 (sample SAMN15323443, study PRJNA562643) | freshwater metagenome | isolation source: river surface water | place: USA:Blue River Watershed | collected 2017-08-17 | reverse complement strand
GCAGCCGGTGCCGCTGCCGCCCTGGGCGCGGCGGGTGGTGTGATCCTCCAGATCCTCATCAAGTGACGCCCTGCCCGGCCCTACCGGGCAGGGAGCCACAGAGGACATGCTGCAACACGAAGGGCCCCGCCAACGATTCGGCGGGGCCCTTCAGGCTCACATTGACGCGCGGTACTTCCCCTTGCTGACGCGCTCTGCGGTACCGGCCTCGACCATCCGGCGCAGATTGTTCTGCACCGTCTGCTCGGCCAGCCCAGCCTCCGAGGCAATCTCGGAGACCGGCATCCCCTCCATGGGGTCGGCCATCAGCAGCGCACCCAGGATCTTGTCCTCGGCGTTCTGCGACTTCTCCCGGGCGGGCGCCGCCAGGTACTCGACCCCCTCCTCGTCCACCTGTACGGCCTGCGTGGCGATCTCGTCGTGCAGGTGCCAGTCCGGCCAGTCGGTCGGGACCTTCACCTGGCCGGAGTTCACGTACGGCGTGGCGTCCTCCAGGACGTAGGAGCGAGCCATCGAGCAGATCTTGTCCGCCGTCATGAAGTACCCGAGACCGAACGTCGGCTCCGGGTCGACGAGCGTGGCGTTCTCGTCGTAGATCAGCACCATCTCGTCGCCCTTCCAGGACGCCGGGATCTCGGACGGGTCACAGCCCTCCATGCCCTCGATGTCGATCAGGCTCTTCTGCGAGGAGTCGCCGCGCAGCATCATGACCGAACCGCCGCCCACGATGTTGTCGCGGATCGCGGAGGTTCCGCCGAGCTGTTCGAGCTGGATGATCTGGTTGGCCAGGACCATCGAGATGCCGATCGACCTACCCTGCTTGGTTACCTTCTCGACGATCTGCTTAGCCTCAGCCAGGTGCTTGGCCCCTGCGCCCAGAAGCATCGACGCCTCGTCCAGAATGCAGGTGACGTGCGGCATCTTCCTGACGTCGAAGTTCTTCTGACCAGTTCTCCCGGTCAGCTCCACTCGATGGTCGGTCAGCTTGTCCAGGACCCTGAGCGTCCCCATCGCGCCGTCCTCGCCCTTGCCGCAGTGCGCGGCCATCGGCTCGATCGCCGGGTTCGAGGACCCCTTCGGGTCGGCGTACAGGATCACCGACTTGTTCAGGTGGGCGGAGAGTGCGACGAGCTGGAGCACGCCTCCCTTCCCGGATCCCGTAACACCACTGACGAGCATGTGCTTGGCGCCTCCTCCGCCCGCATTCCCTTTCTCGTCGACCTTGAAGTCCAGGAGCTGCGTGCGGACCGGACGCCCGGAGACTGCAACCCCCAGGCTGAACCATCCAGGGCCCTTCCACATCAGTTCGTCCAGACCCTCAAGGGGCTTGCCCCGGCGGAGCGGGTTCTCCTTCATCAGCCGGACGACGGCCCTGCGCGGGTCGCTGCTGGGCTCGTAGGAGACCAGCACCTGCTGGGTACGCAGGGCGCCCGCCAGGTCCCGTCGGTCGACCACCTTGGGCAGGGAGTCCGTGTCGTCGTCGGCCACCACGAAGGCGACCTCGCCACCCGTCGTCTTGTCGTACTGCACGCCCTCCAGGTGTGTGCCGGGCGCCACGCCGCCCTTGCGGGCCGCGCGCTTGCTCCACAGCCCGGCCAGTCCCGCCGACTCGGGGGCGGCCACCAGGGGTGTGAGAGAGACCGCGATGTGCATCTCCCCCTCGTGCGTGCCAGGCGTCAGCTCCACCTGCTCCAGCGGAACCCGGTACAGGCTGGAGACCGTCTGCGCCCTGACCGAGGCCGTCTTGCCCATCGGCGCCCGTACGATCCCCGTCCAGCGCTCCGGGCTGTGGGTCCACAGCTCCAGCTCCTGGCCCGGGTGCTGGCCGCCAGGGGCCGAGACGTACCGCGACCACACCTGGCAGATCGCGTTCGGCAGGATCCCCTCCGGAAGGCTGGCCATCTGCTCGACGGCCTTGGCCTTCTTCGGCTTGGCGATGACCTTGCGCAGCTTCAGCGCCGTGTACCCGGTGAGGCTCCACCAGGCGGCCGACATGATGCCGTTCACGGAGCCCAGGTCGAAGAACCCGGCCACGAGCCCGTCGATGCCTGCGGGTCCCAGCGTGGTCCCGGTGACGACACCCCACAGCGTTCCCAGGGAGGCCGCGAACATGGGCTCCCGGTGCGCGTGGACGATGTCCCCGGCGGGAAGCTCGACCAGGTGCCTGCGCGGGATCAGGCCGGAGAAGGCGCCTCCCGCGAGCCCGGCCCAGCCGACCGACAGAGCCGAGACGAACAGCCCGGCGCCCGGGTCCAGCAGGGGCGAGGAGAACGACAGGGCGAAGGGGGCGGCGATGGTGGCCACGGCGATGCCGCGTTCCAGCGGTGCCGCGACGGTGGTCTGCTGTGCGATGTCCATGGGATACTCCTCGTGTGCTGTCTGCTTCGACTCGGTCAGCCAAGGAGGGGCCCGAATCCAGCTTCGGGCCCCTCGATCGTTCTACTCCTGCTTGTACCAGCCGGACTTGCCCGCGTGCTCGGGGCTGCGTCCGACTGCTTCGTTGATTCCTTCGTGCGAGACGCGCGCCTGGTCATCCGCTGCGTCCGCTGCCTTTGCTGCACCATCCGATGCAGCGATGAAAATGCTGGCCCCCTGAGCTGCGGCCCGCATGATCTGGGCGAGTTCGCTCATTTCGCCGATCGTCGCTGCTGCCACCGCCATCGCTGCGATAGCGTCGCCGACTTTTGCCGTCCTGCCAGCGAGACGCTCTGTTTCTTTCGCGCGTTCCGAGAGCTGATCAGCGTTCTTGCGTACCTCCTTCGCGAACCTCTGCACTTCGCTCCGAAGCTGTCGATACGTGATGTCGGCCATGCTCAGCTCCTATCCCGGTAGAAGTCCATCTCGGCAGGCTCGGTCTCGGTCGAGTTCACGACCGCGTCGTAGATCAGACCGTCCCTGCGCTTCAGGTTCGACAGCAGGGCCGTGCCGCGCTCGGCAGCCCGCAGGCAGCCCTTGTGCACTTCCTCCGCCTTCTTCGCCCGGTTGTCCGCCTGCTCGGCGAGCCGGTCCAGCTTCGGCACCAGGCGCTCGCCGCCCTTCACAGCCTTTGTCTTCTCCGCCAGCGCCTGCGCTTTCTGCGCGTCCTGCTTCGCTGCCTCGGCTGCGACCTTCGCCTGCTCAGCCGCCTTCTGCATCTCCTGCACGCATGACTCCAGGTACCGCTCCAACTGCTTCATGGTGCGGACCTCGCCACGGGAGAGGCTGCTGCGCGCGGCTCCTCCGCCGAGCTGCACCCCCCACGCGTTGGCGCCTTTCACCTCGACCGGCTGCACGTCGGTTGCTTCGGGTGCGGTGGTCACCTTGTCCTCCTGCTGCTGCGGTGGGTGGGCGGGCTTCGGCGGCACCGGCTGCTGCGTCTGCGGCAGCGGCCGGGGTGCCGGGGAGACCGGCTGAGGGGCGGGCCTGGCGGGCTGCACGGGGGCGACAGGCGAAGGCTTGGTGCCCGGCGCCTGCTTCTCCGGCGGCTTCTTCCAGGCGCTCTGCGCGCCCTTCTCCGGGGGCCTCGGAGTGGCCTGCTGCTCGGGCTTCCGAGGCGCTTCCGGAGCCTTCCGTTCCGGGCGAATCGGACCGGACTGCGGAGGCTTCCGGGCTTCCGGCTGCTTCCGGGTCTCCGGACGCTGGACCGGAATCTTTTCCGGGGGCTTCCGGACCGGTTCCGGACCCTTCCGGGCTGCCCCGGAATCCTTCCGGACGGGTTCCGGCTGGGGCTTCCGGTCATTCCGGGCCGGGGGCTCCTGCTTCCGGGGGGCCTGCGGCTTTCCGGACCCGTTCCGGACTGGCTTCCGGTCCGTTCCGGGCTGTGACCTGGGCTTTTCCGGAGTCTTCCGGGGGGTTTCCGGACCGGCCTTCCGGTCTTCCGGACCCTTCCGGACCGGCTTCCGGACTTCCGGAACGGGTCCGGAATCCTTCCGGGGTACCTTCCGGTCCCCGGACTGCGGGGCCGGACTCTTCCGGTCGGGTACCTTCCGGCTTCCGTCCGGCTTCCGGGGCGGGCCGGAAGGATTCCGGCTGTCGTTCCGGACCATTCCGGGCCCCTTGGAAGGAGCCTTCGGAGCGGGCTTGGCACCGGCCCCGGAAGTGGCCTGCCCGGCGCTCGTTCCGCCCTTGCCGGAGGAGCCCGCCTTGCCGTCCTTCTTCAGGCCGACGGAGGGCGAGACGTTGACGGTGCGGGTCTCCTTCACCTGGTTGGCCAGGGCCTGTGCCCGCTTGGCCTCCCAGCGCTTCTGCTGGGTCACCGGGCGCTGCTTCCACCGCTCGGCCAGGGCCAGCAGCAAGGCACGCGGGACGGAGCCTCCGTGGCCCGCCTGGGCGCCGTCCTTGCCCTTGCCCTTGCCCTTGCCCTTGCCCTTGTCCGTGCCCTTGTCCGTGCCCGGCTCGGGCGGCGTGTAGCTGGCGCTGGAGGCGATGGGACGGGCTGGCTGGACCGGCGCCAGGGCTCCCGGCTGGGGCGCTGCTGGCACTGCCGGAGGCGGCTGGGGGGTGGGTGCCGTAGGTGTCGGCGTGGTCATCTTCCCTCACTCTCTGTACTTACTTACCTACTTACTTACTCGGGAGAATGCGCCCCGGCCCGGCGTATGTGCAGGTCAGAGCGCTCTCTCCCGGCAGGTAAGTAAGTAGGTAGGTCACGCGTTGTCACCGACGGACTTGGCGACCTTCCTGCCGCCGACCCACAGGCCGACCACCAGAGCGCCGCCGATGACCCACCAGCCACCCATCCCGCTGCCCCCGTCACCGCCCGATCCGGCGGGCTGGGCATTCAGCTCGACGCTGGACGGGAAGGCCGCGTTGCACTTCTCGATCAGGTCGTCCATGCGGGACTGGCCGAAGTCGCCGACCTTGTCCTTGCCCTGCTTGACGCAGGCGGTGAAGTTCTTCACCCGCTCCTTGTCGGCCTCGGTGCGCGCCTTCGTCAGCTCGACCTCCGCCTGCTGCCGCTGGAGTGCCACCTGCTCGGCCTTCAGGCCGTCCTGGGCCTGGTCCGACTGACCGTTCTGCCAGACGCCCACGCCGACCCCTGCGGCCACCAGGGCGACCGCAGCCAGCGCGACCTTGCCCTTGGGGGTCATCGTCTTCTTCGTACCCTGCTGCACCGGCTGCGCCTCGTAGGGCGAGGCGGGAACGGTGAGCTGAGTGGTGATGTCGGCGAACGCCTTGTTCGTGTCGTTGTAGTCCATGTCAGCGTCCTTCCTCGTACGCTCGCCTGCCCGATGCCCGCAGCAGGCTGTCCACCTGCTGGCGTGTCGTGCCGGGCAGGTCGTTCCAGGCGAAGAACTCCATGCGGACCCCGGCCTTCGCCAGTTCGTTCTGCATGTAGGTCTCGGCCGTCTTGCGTGTGTCGCGCGTGACGTAGCCCGCGCGTTCCAGAACCCCTTGCGCCCCACGGATGCACAGGCGCCCGGTGGGGGAGAGGTCCATCGACTTGCACCAGCCCCACTCGGCGATGAGCCTGCGGGTCTGCTCCAGGTGTGCGCTCGGTACGAGCGGCCTGGCCTCGACCACCAGTCCGGCCTTCTCCAGCAGGAGCCGCACCGGCCACGGGATGGCGAGCACGGCACGGCTGGGGACCGGCGGCAGTTCGAGGGGTGCACCAGTCAGGCCGTCCGGCAGAACAGGAGCCTGCGCGGGACGGACGATCGTGCGTTCCTTCAGTTCGTTCATGTCGTCTCCTGGCCGGAACACGCAGAAGGCCCCGGCGTGAACCAGGGCCTTCAGCGCTTCGTCACTGGGTGGCTTCCTTGCGGAGCGAGTAGGCGACGGACTTGCCGACGCCGTACCGGTCCTTGATCTGCTCGATCGACAGGTCCCCGTCCTTGATCTCCTGGACCCGGTCGGCTCGCACCGTGGGGGGCGAGTCCGAGCTGAGCACCGAGGAGAAGCCGAACGACTGGGCGACCGGTGAGGCGACGGGCGCCTTCTCCAGCGAGGAGGCCACCGGCAGCTCCAGCGGAGCGGGGGAGGAGCCGAGCGGCTTGCGGATCCGCAGTTCGTCCTCCTTGCTCAGGCGGTCCAGGTCGACCTGGAACATCACCTCGGAGCGGGTCATGGCGACCTCACCGAGGGCCTTCAGCCGGGCCACCTCCTGGGCGGCCTCGGCCTTGATTCCCGCCTCGGCCATGCGTGCCGTGTGCTCCGCCTCGCGGACCACCTTGGCGTGCGCGGCCTTCATCTCCGGCGTGGGGTCCACGCTGTCGCGGCGGATGAGCTGTTCGTCGACCCACCACAGCAGCTTGGACGCGAGCGGCGGAACGGCTGCCGGTACGGCGGCCATCACCCCCCACTCGGTCGCGGCGTGCACGCACAGGAAGGCCCCGAGCGCGAGAGCTGCGATCCAGCCGAGGACGGCGAGTGTGATGCGGGTCTTCTTGCCGCCGACGCCCTTGATCTCCGCGTAGTGCAGCGTGAGGTACAGGGACTCGATGGCGATGATCGCGGGGATTCCTGCGGCCCCCAGCAGATCCTGGATTCCGTAGGCGGTCCACACGAGCGACCCGGTGGTCATGGCAAGCGCCCCGACGCGTGCGGCGGTGACGCCCTTCAGAGCGTTCTTCATGACATGTCCTTCCGGCCTTCCCAGGCTCTTCACCTGGGACGTTGTCATTGCACTCTGTTGAGTTCTCAAGGAACGAGCGCTGCCTTGGTCCTGGCCGAAGCCGGTGTCTTCCGGGCGTCTGCGACTAGGGTACAACGGCAGTGCCTTACCTGTCCACCCTTGGAGGGGGCAAACGCAAAGAGCCCCCGGCGATCACTCGCCAGGGGCTCTGCTGGGCACTCAGGTCACGGCCACCAGTCGTCGGGCTCACCGTGCATCTCCAGGGTGTGGGACTCCCAGGCACGCTGATCGCCCTCATCCAGGGTCTTCTGCTTGATGTCCTCGGACCACATGGAGACCAGGCCGTCGACCACCGACTCGTACGACGCCTTGCCGAGCTGTTCGATCAAGGCGATCTCGTCCGGGGCGATCACGGTCCGGGCCAGGCGGCCGTCCCAGTGGGGGACGGCCTCCCCCCAGTGCTTGCGGGCGCAGTCCAGAAAGCCGGTGGCGATCCTCGTGCGAAGCTCGTTGACGCTGGAGCCCGTGAGGGCGGCTGCGAGGCGCTGGAAATCACGGTCCTGGTCGCTCAGCATCAGCGGAGCCCCATGTCCTTCTTGATGCGCTCCAGCTCCAGCTCGATGGCATCCACGTAGTCCTGGGCCCTCCCGGAGGGGGTTCGCCGTCCGCCCTTGACGAAGGACGCATAGTCATCCGGGGAGTCGTGGGAGGCGACGGAGATGGAAATGGGTTCGCTCGTGATCTTTCGCAGGTGGCTCATGGCCATCGACAGGCGTGTCTCGTTGTCCGTCATGGCCCCTCCCAGCAGGGCGACGTGTTCTCCTACGACCTTGCGGAGGTGCGCAGCCACGGAGGTGCGCTGGCGGGCGGCTTCGAGCCGAAGCTCATCGTGCTCGGCCTCGGTCACGTAGGTGACCAGGCGGGCCTTGTTCGTGTTCGTCGTCATGCAGGTACAGTAGCACAAAGGGCCACCGCAGCACAGGTAGTGCCAGGGTGGCCCTTCGAAGATCTTTCAGCTCCTCTCGACGAGCTGGAGATTCCGCTCATCGGTGTTCAGCACGTGCGTGCCTCCTTGGCGGTCACGAGGAACATCACGACCTGGTGCTTGCGCTGGTCGCACGTCGGGCCGCAGGTGGTTTGGTGTGCGTCGTTGGCTATCTCCGCGTACGCCAGGGCCTTGAAGAGCCAGACCTTCCTGACGACTCCGGAGCACCGGGAGACGACCGCGTAGTCCCCCGAGCCGGTGATGTCGGCAGCCGTCCACAGGCACCGGGCGAACTGCTTGCCGGTGGTGTGCACTCCGCCGCAGTGGTGCTGCCGGTAGGTGTAGACGGGCTGCCACATGGCTGGCCTCCGTTACGAGTTCACGTCTTCCGTCAGGGAGTAGTAGTCGCGAACGATGATGTGCTTGCCCTCGAATACCTGGAGGCCGCCGCCCAGCTTCGGCGTCATCGGCTTCACGCCAGTCGATGTGACCTTCCAGAGGATCACTGGAATGGGGTCCGACGATCCGTACGGTTTCAGTGCGCACGGCGGCATGGCGGGGATGTACTCGCTCACTTCTCGTCCCCTTCGGTCTGGTCGTCGTGGAGCGTGCCGCGAAGCGTGTCCCGGACGTACGCCGACAGCGTGGTCCCGGCTTCGGCCGCCTTGACTCGGAGCTGCTTCTGCTCTTCCGGCGTCATGTAGGTGATCACCTGAGCGGTGTTGTCGTGTGCCATGAGGCAACACTACCTCACTGCCTCAGTAAGGCGCAAGGGGTACGTGAAATCCTCAACATGCGTCTTCCGTAAGATGGGAAACGAGAAGCCACCCGGTGTCGGTCCGGGTGGCTTCTTGTGTTTCTCGGGATTCTGTTGAGTTACGTCGTCTCGCCCAGCACCCTGTCGTAGTCACGAGCGATGTCACGCCTGGCTTCTTCCGACGCGTCGGATTTCGCCATCTCCTTCAGCACGTCGCTCTTGGTCGGCACGCAGTTGGCCGAATCCCACACGCGCATCACGGTTGTCGTATCGCCATCGATCGGAGCGACCTCCGGAGCCATCGTGTTCATCCAGGTGAGCGTCACCCATCGGCAGTATTCGCCCTCCAGCGTCATCCAGCCGGGCATCAGGGCGAAGGTCGCCGCGTCCTCTTCGCCGTCGTGGAAGAGGATCCACATGGCGCGCGGGGCGGGAGCGAAGCTGACCACGGTGTCCGTGCTCATCGCTGGTCACCCTCTTCCTTCAGGAGGTCGCGCATCGCCTGGCGGACCAGCTCGGCCATCGTGATCCCCTGCTCTGCGGCGATCATCCGGAGTTCCTTGTGCTCGTCCTCGGTGACGTACGAGGTGAGCCTGTACCTCTCTTCGTTCATGGGTGCAACGTAACACGCAGAGACACCCCGAGGCAAAGCCCCAGGGCGTCCTGGTGTTCAGATGGCCTGTCGAATTTGCGTCACGCGGCTGTGTACTTACTCCCCTTCTTCGTGAACAGGCCGCTGGAGACCCCGTACTTCAGGGCCGCGTTCTTCAGCCCCGTCTTGCCGCCCTCGCCGTTGGAGTCGTTCCACTCGTCGATGTCGTTGCCGGTGAGCCTGTCGCGGAGCTGGGTGCCGGTCAGCGGACCGTCCCTGTGGAGGCAGTCACGGAGCTTCTTCGCCACCGACACCACCAGCGGAGCCGTGTTGCCACCGGAGATGGCCTTCGCGTTCTCCACCGCCCTGGTGCGACGCACCGCCTTCTGGTTGTCCTCGGTCTCTTCCTGGCGGGCGTGCGCCTTCGCCCATTCGAGGGTCAGCCCACGGGTCTCGTACCCGATCCTGGCGAACGCCCGAGCGATGGCCCAGTCGTGCTCGTTGATCTCGTGGGAGGCACGCAGGAGCGCCGACTGCGCGGCCGTGCGGTAGAGGTTCATGGCGGTGTGCGTGATCAGGGGGTCCTCCTGGCCCAGACCGTTCTCCTGGCCAGCGGTGAGGATCAGCAGTTCGTCCCTCATGACCGGGCACATCTTCATGATCTCGCCCGTGCTGCTGTCCGTGACGGGCGTCTTCGTCAGGAAGTCCACGATGCCGGGCATCTGGCCGGGGTGCGCCGGGCGCTCCGGGATCAGCTTCAGCGCCTCGGCGCGCTCCTCGTCGGTCATGTCCTGGCCGTACGCCAGCTTCTTCGCGGCGCCCAGCAGCGTGCTGTCACCCTTGGGCTGCATGATCGGAACGAGCCTGAGACGCTGCGCCAGACCGGTAGTCCTGGCCAGGGCCTCACCGATGATCTCCGCCTGGAAGTACGCCTGGACGGCCAGCGAGTACGAACCGGCGGGAACCGCCTGGCGTGACTTGTCGGCCAGGTCGGCGCGCAGCGCGTCCCCCACGAACGCGTCCAGGATCAGGGGCTCCAGGGGAGCGGCCAGGGACGAGGACCCGCCGGACTTCTTCAGGGAGGCCAGCAGGACGGCACCCTCCGCGTACGCCAGCTCGACACGCGGGACGAAGAAGGTGCGCCTCTCCTTCTGCTTGTCGTCGTCGTCCATGAACACCTCGGCCTCGTACTGCATCGAGGCGACCAGAGCCGAACCCGTCATCGGGGAGATCGTCTCCATTCCCCAGTCGTACGCGTCGACCTCGTCCTCGTCGAGAGTCTGCACCCGGGGGGCCAGGAACTTCTCCGGGGTGGGGAGCAGCGCCTCGGCCGCCCGTCGCGTCACATTCGATCCCGAGCCGGAGCGGGCCACCAGGGCGTTGATGCTCGCCAGGGGGAAGTCACCCTTCTCCGTGAAGCGGCCGACGACCGACGGCCCGGCCAGCAGCGCGGCACGGTTGGCCGCCAGGGCGAACAGGCCCTCCCTCTTCACGCCGACCGCCTCGGCGGCCATCTCGATGTGGCGCATGTGCGGGACCTGCCACAGGTGATCGGGCGTGGTCAGCGAGGCGAGCTTCCGCGTCAGCTCATCCTCGGGCCCTTCGTCGTTCTCCACGGCCTCCAGGACAGGCTCGTCCGGCTCGGGGTTCAGCGGGATGACAGCAGCGAGCACAGCGGCCTCCAGAGGTGCGGGTGTCTCATCATCCCCCTCGGTCTCCAGCTCCCACTCCTCCACGTCGTGGGGGGCCGCAGCTTCGATGCTCTCGGCCCTGACCTTGCGCAGGGCGTCCTCCAGGCAGCGGCGGACGTCGGGGGTGCGTACGGCGGCGAAGGACGGCACGGCGGCCTCCAGCTCGCGCACGACAGCCTCCAGGTCCAGGGAGCCACCCTTGACGAGCGGGGCCAGGGAGAAGGTCTTCCTGCGGATCACGTCGTACACGCTGCCCTCGGGCGCCGTGGCGATGGCCGAGGCGGCGTTGCGGACGGCCGCCCCCAGGTACAGGTCCGGGTTGCTCACCTCCTTGACGTCGCTGGAGGAGGGGGCCATCACGTCCGCCGAGGAGGTCCGCAGGCGCCCGGGGCGGTCCAGGTGGTCGACCAGCCACTGCGGGGCCTGAGCGGGCGGCCAGGCGCCGTAGAAGCGGCGGTAGGTGCCATCCTTCGACTCGGAGCCCGGGGCCACCACGTACGACCCGCCGGTCTTCACGTCGACCTTGGGGAAGGAGCTGACATCGGGGGACAGCGCGTCGGCGTCCTCGGAGGCGTAGAAGTAGTGGACGCCGCCCGACGGCGTGGCCACCGTGAACGTCTTGACCAGCTTCTCGCCGCGCTCCTTGAGCGCCTGGGCGTAGTGGTGAGCGCCGTCCTGGCCCTCCGTGGCGGTGTCGCAGTCGACGACCACGAGGCCCGAGGCTCCGGTCGCGATACCCACGCAGACGGCCTTGGGGTCCGCGAACAGCTTCGCCAGCAGCTCGGGGGCGGTGGTTGCGGAGTGGAAGCCGTGGCAGGGACGCCCAGCCGCAGCGCATGCGCAGGTGTTCATGTGTCCGGTAGGAGCGTCCACGCACAGGTGGCAGTTCCCCAGAGGCTTCTTGCTGGGGCCCAGGGGGAAGACGTGAACTCCCTTGCCAGCCCACAGCATTGCCAGCTTCAGGGCTTCCTTGTTCGTCATCATCTTGCTACACTCTCCTTGTCACTGTTCGTTCTGTAGGTGGATCGTGATGCGCGAGGGAACCTCCGGCCGAGATCTCTCCCTCTCCTTCGAAGCCCCCGGGTAGTCAGCCCGGGGGCTTCTTCTTGCCCTCATCCGTTCTGAGGGTCCGCGTCTTCCAGCGGCACCAGCTTGTAGCCCATGTTGTGGGCCCACGTGGTGAGCCGCCTCAGCTTCGTCTCGTCGGTGGGCGTGAAGCCCACGCGCTCGGTGTCCTTGGCCCAGCGGGCAGCCGCTGCCTTGCGGGCCCGCTCCTTGCGCTGCTCTTCGTTGAGGCTCTGCTTGATCTTCAGCATGTCCTTCTCCTCTCGTTGTGATCCAACAGTAGCACGTCCTAGTGCAAGGTAGCAAGAGCTTCGCCTGGAGCACGTGCCGCGAAGTTACACCGAGAGTGAAGTTGGGGCGGTGGGGCGGAAAAGTGGGGCGGGTGGGGCGACGGCAGCCCCACTCTCCCCGATGGAAACGGACATACAAGGCGCTGACCTGCGTATTTGACGGGGCGATATTGGAAATACACTAGAGGATAATGTCCTTTTTTTACTATTTTGTAGTGGTTAGAAGTGGGGCGACGGGGTGAGAAAGTGGGGCGGGCCGCCCCAACTCCGCCCCAACTTTTTCCGGCCCTGCCCGCCCCACCTTTTGGTATACGGAGAGTGACCATCGCCGGGTAGCATCCAACCGTCAGCGACCGACACGTGAGCCAAGGAGCGCGGTACCCACCAGAGACCGCGCGCCGTACCATCTGGTTAACGACTGTTCACAGCCCTGACCAGTAAAAACCTGTGATTGGAGGGTTTCATGGCTCAGTCAGATGGCCCTCGTCTGGAAGGGCGCAATGGCGAGATCTGGCGTTCCTACCTTTTCGGGAAGACCCAGGAAGCCATCGCAGAGGAATACGGGATCTCTCAGCAGCGCGTGAGTGAGATCATCCGTGAAGTCCGGGAGTCGCTTCCCGAGACGGACGCCCAGGAACTGAGACGTGCGGACCTCGAACGGCTCGACGCGATGCTGCCGAACAACATCCTCATGGCCATCGCCGGGGACAAGGATGCCGTCAACTCCGTGCTCAAGATCATGGAGCGCAGGGCCAAGCTCCTCGGCCTAGACGCGCCCACCAAGCAGGAGGTCCAGGGCGGCCTGATGTACAAGGTGATCGGGCTCGACCCCGGCAACCCGAAGTGACCGTAGAATGATCACAGAGAAGCCCCGGCGGGTGCTGGAACACCCCCGAGGCGCGGACGACTGTGAAGGAGTCGACGTGAACGAGAATACCTGCGCGGTTGAGGGATGCGAGATCCAGAGGGTCTACCGCCTCTACTGCAACGGCCACTACCGGCGCTGGAAGCGTTCCGGTACACCTGGCCCCGCTGACCTTCGCGTGACCCTTCGAGAGCCCGTCGGATGCTCCTTCGACGGATGCGGGAACCGGGCGCGCACGCAGGGTCTGTGCGCTGGGCACTACGGACAGAAGTGGAAGGGCGTTCCGCTCGCTGCGCTGAAGCCCGCCGTGGACACGACGGCACGCGACAGCGAAGGTCGCAAGCTGTGCAACAAGTGCAACGAGTGGAAGCCGGTCGACGGGTTCTACGCCAACAGCGGGACGAAGGACAAGCTCGCCACTCACTGCAAGGTGTGCCACAAGGAGTCCTCCCTGTCCCGTACCTACGGCCTGAACTCCGGCGAGTATGAGGCGATGGAGGCGTGGCAGGGAGGCGTCTGCAAGATCTGCGGCGGCGTCAATGACGACGGACGCAGGCTGTTCGTTGATCACGATCACAGCACCGGGGACGTGCGGGGCCTGCTGTGCAATCCGTGCAACCGCGCGGTCGGCCTGATGCAGGACAATCCCGAGAGGCTGCGGAAGGCTGCTGCCTACTTGGAGGCGTATCGGACATGAGTGCCGACACGGTCGTCTCGTTCGAGGTACGCGGAGCGGTGCGTGAGCTGTTCCTGAGCACCGACTCCATGATCATTGCTGGGCCCGCCGGTACGGGCAAGAGCATGGGCGCCCTCATGTGGCTCCACCTGATGCTCCTGGAGCACCCAGGCACGAAGGCCCTGCTGGTCCGCAAGGTGGCCCGCAGCCTCTCCGGCACCACGCTGGCCACCTTCCGGGAGAAGGTCGCTCAGGAGGCCATTCAGGCTGGCGCCGTGCGGTTCTACAGCGGATCCCCGCAGGAGCCCGCCAGCTTCCGGTACGGCAACGGCAGCCGGATCATCGTCGGCGGTCTTGACGAGCCGCAGAAGATCATGGGGTCCGAGGTATCCATCGTCATGATCGACGAGGCGATCGAGACCGTGCCCCGCGACATCAACATGCTGCGGACCCGACTGCGCGGCGCCACGGCCACTGCGTACCTGCACTACCGCATGATCCTGCTTACCAACCCGGGCCACCCCAAGCACCACCTGCGCAAGGCGAAGATGCGCATGGTCCACTCCCGGCACCAAGACAACCCGGCGCTGTGGCGAGACGGGGCATGGACCGACGAGGGCCAGCGCTACATGGCCGAGCTGGACAAGCTCACCGGCAACGAGAGAGCGCGGCTCCTGGAAGGCCGATGGGTGGCGGCCGAGGGGGTTATCTACGGCGAGTACATTCCGGCCGTTCACGAGATCCCCTCCTTCCGCGTTCCGCTGGACTGGCCGCGCTACGTGGTCGTCGACTTCGGATACGTCAACCCAGCGTGCATCCAGTGGTGGGCCCAGGATCCGGACGGCCGTCTCTACCTTTACCGAGAGATGTATCAGACCCAGTGGACGGTCGAACGGCTTGCCATCAATCTTCTGGATCACGTCCTCGACCTGGACGGCGAATGGATCGAGCCCCGGCCGACCTCCGTCATCACCGACCACGACGCCGAAGGCCGGGCCACGCTGGAGGAGAAGACCGGCCTGGAGACGACCGCCGCCGACAAGCGGGTCACCATCGGACTCCAAGCCGTTCGGAACCGCCTGCGTCTTGCGGGAGACGGAAGACCGCGCCTGTACGTGATGGAAGACGCCCTGCTGTGGCGGGACGAAGCGCTTGACGATGTCGGTAAACCGTGCGGAACTCGCGAGGAGTTCCCCGGCTACGTGTGGGACAAGGCCGCCTCTTCGAAGGAGGGGGCCGAGAAGGAAGTCCCGCTGAAGGTGAACGACCACGCGATGGACTGCGTGCGGTACCTGTGTGCCCATCTGGATCTCGGTGAGAGCCACGAGATCGTCGAGGTGGGAGGATTCTGGTGACACCACAAGGAGGTGATCCGGCATGGCGCTGACGACGGACGAGGCGGAGCTGGTTGCTACCGACCTGTTCACGATCAGGAACCGGGACCGGGACCGGCTGAACAAGATCAAGATGTACGTGCAGGGCGAGCCTCGCCTGACCTGGCTGCCGCCGAACTCGCCCAGGGAGCTTCAGGCGCTCGCCCAGATGAGCCGCGTCAACATGGTCGAGCTGATCGTGCGGACCGCCACGCAGCAGCTCTACGTGGACGGCTACGCCTCCCAGGACGACGCCGCCTCCCAGGCCGTCTGGAACATCTGGCAGGTCAACCGGTGGGACGCCCGGCAGATCGGCCTGCACCGCTCCATCAGCACGTACGGCGTCGGCTACGGCACCGCGCTGCCCGGCCAGCCCGTGCCCGTCCTGAAGGCGCACAGCCCCCGCACAATGACCGCCGCGTACGGCAACGACACCACGTGGCCGCTGTACGCGCTCCAGGAGATGCCCGACGGGTCGTGGCGCCTGTACGACGAGACGTCCGTGTACGTGCTCGTCAGAGGCGACGTGAGGAAGATCGTGAACGGCCGGGCCGTTGCCTTCCAGGTCATCTCGGTGTCCGAGCACGGGCAGGGCGTGACGCCTGTCGTGCGGTACCTGGCCGACGAGGATCTGGACTTCCCGGTACGCGGGGACGTGGAGCCCAACTATGCACTCCAGGACCAGATCAACATCACGACGTTCTCGCTGCTGGTGGCCCAGCACTACGGGGCGCACGGTCAGAAGATCATCATCGCCAAGATGATCGACGAGCTGGAGAAGAAGCTCCGCACCTCGGCCAACACCACGTGGACGATCAAGGCCGACCCCGACGATGTGCAGGTCGTGGAGATGAAGCAGACCCAGCTCGAAGGGTTCATCGACTCCCGTGAGGCGTCGCTGCGTCACCTCTCCGCCATCAGCCAGACCCCCGCTCACGAACTGCTGGGCAACCTGGCGAACCTGTCTGCGGCCACACTCATCGAAGCCCGCGAGAACCAGAGGCAGAAGACTGTGGAACGCCAGCTCGTCATCGGCGAGTCCCATGAACAGCTCCTCGGGCAGGCCGGTGTGCTGAGCGGGATTCCGCTGGATCCTCTGGCCCGGGTGCGCTGGGGCCGCCAGTTCACGCAGGCGACGGTGCCGCTGGTGACGATGCTGACGGAGATCGCGCAGAAGCTGAACGTTCCCAGCGACGCACTCCTGGAGCACCTGCCGTTCTCCAATGCAGACCTGATGGAGATCCGGCAGTCCATGAGTCAGGCGGTGCAGCAGACGCCCGTTCCCGCAGTAACGCCGGATGAGGCTGTTGACGCAGGCTGAGGCGTTGTACTATGCGATCAAACGGTTAATGACCGTTAACGCCGACGTCCAGCGCATGGACGGACACCACGCGGAAGCGGAGCAGCGATGACCGAGCAGAGCCCGGAAAGCACCCCGACCGGCGAAGAGCCCCAGGAAGAGCCGAAGGCGCCCGCAGCAGCGGACGACAAGACGCTCAGCCAGGCCGACGTCGACCGGATCGTCAAGGAGCGGCTGGCCCGGGAACGCCAGAAGTACGCGGACTATGACGACCTCAAGGCCAAGGCCGAGGCCGCCGACAGCTCGAAGACCGACCTGGAGAAGCTGACCGAGCAGATCGAGGCGCTGAAGTCGGAGAACGAGAGCAACAAGCTCAAGGCTCTCCGCGCAGACATCGCCAGCACCAAGGGCGTACCCGCCGGACTGCTCAGCGGAAAGACCCAGGAAGAGCTGGAGGCGCAGGCCGACGCCCTGCTGGAGTTCGCCAAGTCCAGCGCACCGAAGGCCGAGTCCAAGGACGGCCGCCCGAAGGAGGCACTGCGCTCCGGGGCTGCCAACAACGAACGCACCGAGAGTGCCGCTGACATCGCCAAGGGCGTACTGCGTCAGCAGCGCGGATACTGACCTGCCTCACGGTGGGTCACTGACCACATGGAGTGAGACCTGCCATGGCCTTCGTAACCTCCGAGCAGGTGTCCAGCGTCGCCGTCGAGCTGCTGGCCCGAAGCCTCGTCCTTCCCATGACCACGCTGCGCGTCCCGGCGTCCGACTTCCGAGGACCGTCCGGCGGTACCGCCATCCTGCGTGTTCCCAACCCGCGTACCGCCCGCGTCCAGGCGACGCCCGGCGCGGCCATCACCTACGACGACATCGAAGAGACCGAAGTGCCGGTCACGATGGCGCACCTGTACGACGCGACCAAGGTCACCGACGAGGACATGACCCTCGCCATCACCGACTTCGCGACGCAGGTCACCTCCCCGCAGGTCGAGTCCGTCGCCCGTGCGGCCGAGGCGCGCATCGCCACCGTCATGAACGCCCTCCCCACCGAGATCCAGGTGACCGGCGTCTCCGACGTGGACGACGACATCCTGGAGGCGCGCGCCACACTCGGCGAGGCCGACGTCCCCATGGAGAACCGCTGGCTCGCGGTCTCCCCGGACTTCGCGACGCTCCTGCTCAGCCAGGACAACCTCACGCCGTTCGACGCCCCGCTCGACTCGGACGCCGTCGCCCGTGCTGTCATCGGCAACTACAGGGGCTTCCGCGTCGTGGAGACGCCCGCGCTCACCGGCACCCGGGCCATCGCCTACCACCGGTCCGCGTTCGCCTTCGGCACCGCCGCTCCGGCCGCGCCCCGTGGCGCCTCCGACAGCTCGGTGGCCACCGTCGGCGACGTGTCCATGCGGCACCTGTTCCTCTTCGACCCGGACACCCTCTCGGACCGCTCCGTCGTGTCGGTCTTCGCGGGCGCCTCGCTGGTCGACGCGGACCGTGTCGTGGTCCTGTCGACGGCCAACGTCGGTTCCTGACCACTGAGAGGGGGCGGCCACGATGGCTGATCTGATCACGCTGGGGATGTACACGGTGCGTCTCGGCCGCACCCTCAACACGGCCCAGTCCAACCAGGCGGAGGCGTTCATCTCGGACGCCTCGGCCCTGGTCAGGCGCATAGCGAGCGGTGAGCTGGACACGGTCAACCCGGACAACGTGCCGCCGGAGATCATTCCCGTCGTCGTCAGCATGGTGCGCCGGGGCATCGAGAACCCTCGCGGCAACACGTCCGAACGGATCGGCGACTACCAGTGGGCAGGTGGCGGCGGGCTGTACGCCACCGAAGAGGAAGCGGCGATCATCCAGAGCGCCGCAGGGCTCAACGTGATCCGCGAGGTCACCCTCACCAACGACCTGCCCGACAGGCTCCTGCTGGACACCGATGTGGTGCCGGGGCTGGCCGGGTTCGAGCTGACCGACCTGTAGGAGACCTGATGTCCGCGCAGTACGAGAGGCTACGGGGAGGGTTCCTCACGGGCGACGTCGTGTGGGTGGGCGAGCCCGACGACATCGCTGGTGAAGGGCCCATCGTCCAGCAGCAGAAGAGGCACGCAGCGGAGATCATCAAGCGCATGGACTCCTCCCGCAAGTGGCACCGCCTGAACACCGACGACTCGCTCGACGGCCCCCGTTTCGTCGTGGGCCCCGACGGCGCATCGGACGGGGACGGCACGCCGCTCGCGGACGCCATCAACGAGGCCATGGCCCAGGGCGCCGTATCGGCCAAGGTGCGGACCGACGCGGCGACCGGCGACACCACCGTCCTGCCGCGCTTCGTCACCCCCGACGCCAGCATGGTGAAGGTCGGCGGGAAGCCCGTGCAGCCCACCCAGGCCGACGTGCGCAAGTGGGCCGTCGAGCAGGGGATCGACGTCAACCCGATGGGCCAGGTCCCGAAGAAGCTGATCCAGCAGTACCTCGAAGCCCACGGAGGCTGACGTGGCCGACATCGGGCACCTGACCGACCGCACCGTGGAGGTGTGGCGCAACGTCCGCACCGCCGACGGTGCAGGCGGGTGGCTGACGACGCGCGTCTACTCCCACGACCTGGAGGTGCGCATCTCCACCGCCAGCGTCGCCGAACGGTCCTTCGCCCGCACGCAGGTCGGTGACATGCAAGGCGCCGCCGAGCTGACGCACGTGGTGTACGCCGACGGCTACGCGGACCTCCTGCGGGGCGACCAGCTCCGTGACGACGAGTTCGAGGAGCGGTATCGGGTGATCGGCACGCAGCGCACCTCGAAGGCCGAGACGTACGTCCGCGCCAACTGTGAGCTGATCCAGACCGAACCGCAGAACCCGGAGGGGAGCTGACGTGGCGGGCAATGTACGGATCACCGGAACGGGCAAGCTGCGGGCCCAGCTTCTCGCCCTGGCCGACCGGCTGAAGCAGGCCGGGGAGCAGGCCGAGCGGGACGCCGCCGAGGAGGTGCAGGACGACATGAGGGCGTTCGTCCCCGTGGACTCCGGGCGCCTGCACGACGCGATCCGCATTGAGAGCGGGGCAACCGGTCTTCAGGTCGGGCCGGGCGACGAGGTCGAGTACGCCATGTTCGTGGAGTACGGCACGTCCCGGATGTCGGCCCAGCCGTACGCGGGTCCGGCTGCCGACCGGGCCAGGGCCGCCTTCGTGAACACGGTCCGCGACACGGCGAGGAGGGCGGTCTGATGCCGAACCCGGTCTCCACGTCACCGCTGCTGCCGCTCCAGGTGGCGCTGTACGAGCTGCTGAGCGCTGAGCTGAGCGTGCCCGTGTACGACTTCATCCCGGAGGATGCCGCGTTCCCCTACGTGGACCTGGGTGAATGCAACGAAGTACCCGACAATGACCATGGAACCTACGGCTCCGAGGTCACCTACACGTTCCATGTGTGGACGGAGGCCGAGGGCTATGCCCAGGGCCTGGCCATCGTGGACGAGATCTCACGGATACTGGATCATCAGAAGCAGAACCTGTCCCCCACAGGACACGAGGTGGTCAGCGTGCGCCGTGACCTGACGCGGACCATGCGCGACCCCAACCCCCGACTCCGTCACGTTCCGGTCAGGTACCGGATCTGCACGGAACAGATCATGGGAGGAAGCTGACATGCCCGGACTTGACGGATTCGGGGTTGTTCTCAACCGGGAGATCACCCCTGGCGGCGGGCTGTACGCGGCCATCGCCAACATCACCAACCTGAGCGGCCCGTCGATCGAGCGCGAGCAGATCGACATCACCAGCCACGACTCGCCCAACCAGTGGGAAGAGTTCGTGTTCGGCATCAAGCGTTCCGGCGAGGTGTCGGTCGACGTCAACTACGACCCGACCGAGCACGACAGCCTGCTTGACGACTTCAACACCTCCGAGCCCCGCTCGTACCAGATCATCTGGCCCGACCCGCTGGCGACGACCTGGACCTTCGACGCGGGCCTCACCGGGTTCGAGCCGGAGGCGCCGTTCGACGACAAGCTCGCGGCCAGCCTCACCTTCAAGGTGTCCGGTCCGCCGCAGTTCGGCGCCGGTAGCTGACCCGTCCCACTGCTCACAGAAAGGCCGACAGCATGACCGAGCAGATCTCCTCCCTGAAGGCACTCATCCTCCAGGCCGAGGACCGCAAGTTCGAGGACGTCGAGATCTCCGAGTGGGGCGGTGTGACCGTGCGGGTGAAGGCCCTCACGGACGCCCAGCTCGGGGAGTACCAGGGCAAGACGATGGCGCTGAAGACGTCCGGCGGTGACAACGTCGAGGTCGAGATGCGTCACCGCCGGACCGAGCTGCTGGTGAAGTGCCTCTACGACCCGAACACGGACGTCCGGATCTTCACCGACCAGGACGCGAAGGCCCTCAGCACGAAGAGCGCGGGCGTCGTCAACGCCCTGTTCGTCCTCGTCAACCATCTCTCCGGGATGGACAAGACGTTCGACGAGAAGGTGCAGGAGGCGAAGGGAAATTCCGAAGGCGGCCAGAGCTAGTCATCCAGTACAACCTGGCCGCCGCCTTCCGCATGACTCCGGCGGAGGTCATCGACAGGTTCACGGACAGCGAGCTGGTGCACATCCAGGCGTACCAGGAGCTGTACGGGCCGATCGGTGACCGCCGCTACGACTACCTCTTCGCCCGTCTCGGCATGGACGTCGTCGCCCCCCATCTGAAGCGCGGGAAGCGTACGACGGTCGACGACCACCTGCTCAAGTGGGGTGGACCGGCCAGGCCGCAGCAGTCCCCGGACCAGATGCTGGCCGTGGCGAAGAACATCCAGGCCGCGTTCGAGATGAACGAGAAAGCCCAGAAGGCCCGGGAAGAACGCAGGGCCCCGCAGCGGGCACGAGCAGGAGGCAGGGATGGCGGTCCTCGAAGAGCTGATGGTGCACCTCGGCGTGGACGCGACCACCGCCGAACGCGAGGCACGCCGGGCCGCTGAGGGCATCGACAAGGCGCTCGGCGGCATCAAGGGCCTGGGTGCGATGGCGGGCAAGATGTTCGCGCTCGGGCCCGCCCTGGCGCCCGCCGTGGCCGCTGCTGGTGGTATGGCCGCCGCGTTCGCCTCGGCCGGTGCCGGGGCCGGTGCCTTCTTCGCCGCCGTGAAGCCTCAGTTCGCCGACATCACCGACGCGGCCGACCTGTACACCAAGGCCATGGAAGCGCAGGCCGAGGGCGGCGAGAAGGCCAAGCAGGCGATGGCCGAGTACAAGGCCGCCCTGGATCAGATGCCCGCAGCCACCCGGGCGACCGCGACCGAGTTCATCGGCCTGAAGAACGACTTCAAGTCCTGGTCCGACAGCCTGGCCGGGGACACGATGCCCGTGTTCACGCAGGGGCTGAAGACGGTACGCGGGCTCCTGCCGTCGCTGACGCCGTTCGTGAAGGACGCTGCGGCCACGTTCACCGAGTTCGGCCAGAAGATGGCGACGGGTGTGAAGTCGGACGGCTTCAAGTCCTTCATGGCGGATCTGCGGGCCTCCGCGCAGGAGACGCTGCCCAACCTGCTGAGCACCTTCGCGAACATCGGCAAGGGGTTCGGCGGCATCATCCAGGCGTTCCTGCCGATGAGCGGCCAGCTCACCGGGGGTCTGGCCCGACTGACGTCTTCGTTCGCCAAGTTCGGTGCGTCCCTGAAGGACTCCGCCGGGTTTGCGAAGTTCTCGCAGCTCGCCAGTGCCGGTGGTGGCGCGCTGGGGAATCTGGCCACCGCGCTGGGTCAGATCCTGGTGAGCCTTCAGCCCGTGCTCGGGGCGACGACTCAGCTCGCCACCGTGTTCGCGAACCTGGTGGCGGCGATTCCGGTGGATGTGCTGACGGCGTTCGGTCAGATCCTGCTGGTGGTGAAGGCGGCAACGCTGGCGTGGACAATTGCCACGCAGGCGGTCGCCATCGCGACGGGCATCTGGTCCACGGCACAGGCGATCTTCAACACGATCATGGCGATGAACCCGGTCGTGCTGATCATTCTGGCCATCATCGCCCTGATCGCCGTGATCGTGCTGATCGCCACGAAGACGACCTGGTTCCAGGATCTGTGGTCCACGGTATGGAACGCCGTGAAGAGTCTGACGATCGCCGTATGGAACGGGATCAAGTCCTTCTTCATCGCCGTCTTCAACTTCCTGAAGAACATCTTCCTGAACTTCACCGGACCTGGTCTGGTCATCAAGCACTGGGAAACCATCAAGTCGGCAACGGCCACTGCCTGGAACTGGGTGAAGCAGAAGATCAGCTCGATGGTGAACGGCATCAAGTCCGTCATCGCCGGAATGGTCAGCATCGTCCAGAAGGTGATCGGCTACTTCGCCCGGATCCGCGAGGGCGTGGCCAGCAAGGTCGGCTCGCTGATCAGCTTCGTGAAGGGTATCCCCGGCAAGGTGAAGTCGGCCGTCGGCAACCTCGGAAGCATCCTGGTGAACGCCGGTAAGAGCATCATCAAGGGCCTGATCAGCGGCGTCTCCAGCATGATCGGCGCCCTGAAGAGCAAGTTCTCCTCCATCACGTCGATGATCCCGGACTGGAAGGGCCCGATGACCGTCGACATGAAGCTCCTCACCCCCTCCGGCGAGGCGCTGCTCGGCGGCCTCATGAAGGGCATCGACCGCGAGACCCCGAAGCTGAAGAAGCAGCTCGGCGGGATCACGTCCGACATCCCCGGGATGCTGGGCACGCAGGTCTCCACGGCGATCACCACGAAGATGCAGCCCGCCGACTCGCCCTTCCGGTTCGTCTTCGACGTGACCGGGGCCGACGAGGACATGAAGCGCTTCGTCCGTAAGATCGTCCGTGTCGACGGCGGAGGCTCGGCGCAGCTCGGGCTCGGAAGGAGGGCGTCGTAATGTTCCCTGAAACGGCTCTTCAGATCCTGGTGGAACTCCAGGTGGGAGCGGATGGCGCCTGGGTGGACATTACCGAAGACCTTCGGATGTCCACTGGCGTGAGCATCACGCGGGGCCGCCAGGACGAGGCGTCCGAGGTGAACCCTGGCCAGTGCACGATGGTGCTGAACAACCGTCATGGAAGGTACAGCGAGTTCAACCCGGATGGCCCGTACTACGGACGCCTCACCAAGAACACCCCGATCCGTGTTTCTGTCGCACCTTTCGGTGACAACGTGTACTACCGGCGCTTCGTCGGCGAGGTCTCCAAGTGGCCGCCCCGCTGGGACATCTCCGACACCGACGTGTGGGTGCCCATCGAGGCAGCAGGCATCCTGCGACGCCTGCGGGCCGGAAGCGACCGGCCGCTCTCCGCGCACCAGCGGTACATCGAGGCGCACTCCCCGCTCGCCTACTGGCCGCTCACGGACGGCACGGACGCAGTCGAGGGCAAGCCCGTAGTCGGTGACCGGAAGTTCCGAGCGGTCGGAACCGACGGTGGCGCCCTGTTCCAGAACCAGCCGAAGTGGGGCGAGGGCGAGATCGCCCAGTGGATGGACAACGTGATCCTGTTTCCCAAGGAGCACGAGGTTGTCGTCGGCCTCCCCGTCGTCCCGTCCGGCGTCGAATGGTCCCTGGAGTGGGTGCAGACCGGGCG
>JACCDR010468577.1_pt1 | contig 23699 bp, 26 predicted proteins | sample 7446431 | NCBI WGS metagenome assembly JACCDR01 (sample SAMN15323443, study PRJNA562643) | freshwater metagenome | isolation source: river surface water | place: USA:Blue River Watershed | collected 2017-08-17 | reverse complement strand
CCTTCCATCGACTTCTCGAGCCGGCGCCGCATCAGGACCTTCAGCCCTTCCGGAGCGTTGGTCGTGACCCACCAGGCGGTCGGCGAGGTCAGACGGCTCAGCACGGCGGGGTCGGCCTGGAGCATGCCCATCGACTTCACCGGGTTGATGTCGTTGTTGTTGGTGCCGGCACGCAGGACGCTCTTCAGCAGCACTTCGGCCTGGAAGATGTTGCCCGGCGAGACCACCAGCTTCTTCGGGTTCAGGCGGATCGACTTGCCGTTGTTGTCCTTGGACTGCCGGATCTGGATCAACATCTGCTCCAGCGACGTCTGGGACAGCGCGGCGGCCGTGGCCAGCAGGTTGCTCAGCGTGCCGCCGATGATCGGGTGGTTGGCCACGTTGAGCGCGACCCCGTCACCGCCGACGAACGCGCCGTTGAATGCGCGGTTCAGCTCGTTGGCGCACTTGGTCTCTTTGGTCTCGATGAGCGACTGCGCCAGGTGCTTGGCGTAGGTCGCGCCGAGACGAACCGCGTCGCCGTCTTCGACGAGAACCTTGGTCATGCCGTACGCCAGGCCGAACACCTTGTAGACGTAACGCTTGTTGAACAGGATGCCGCCCTGTTGGTACGTGACCGGCATGCCGTCCGGCAACTCGGGCGCGGCCCCGAAGCCGTACAGGACCGGCTCCTCGTGATAAGCGCGCGGGATGCCGTTCTCTTCGGTGAAGACGCCCTTGTACTCGTCTTGACGCAGGTCGTAGACCCCGTCGAACGCTTTGTTCAGGATCGGCTCGACGACCGCACGGAAATCCGTGCTGCGCATCGGCGCGGCGGCCAGCAGGAACGCCGAGGCGTCGCCGGTCAGCCCGAAGAGCATCAGGCCCAGCGCCAGGAACAACAGCGCGTTGCCCACGGGGTTGAGCCACGAGATGTGGCGGATGACGAATTGCTTCATGATGATCTTTTCCTCTTCTTCCGGCGGCGCGATTAGATCGCGACCTTGTTGGCGACGAACTGGCTGCGGGCCAGCGTGACTTGGACGATCGTGAACAGATCACCCCAGGCGTTGTCCAGCCCGCCGGCCAAGCCGATGATGCGGAACTGCGCCTGCACGCCTGCGCCGGCCAACGTCGAGTTCAGGCCGGCGGTGCTCAGGCCGGTGGCGGTGGAGCCGGCGCCCGGGTTGATCACGTCGGCCTGGTCGCCAACGGCGGTCGCGGCGATCGGGCCGCTGGCCTGCACCTCGTAGACGATGGTCGGGTCGTCGTAGACCCAAGCGGTCGGGACGGTGTTCGCCTGCACCGTTTGCGCGGCCGGCCAGAAGTTGCTCACGTTGGGTTTCCCGGTGGCGTCGATGTACTCGCAGCCGGCGAAGACGCCCAGCAGGTCAGCGGCGGTGGTTCCGATGACAACGGTGCCGTTCGTGTTCAGGATGACGGGCGAGCCCTTGAAGATCGCGGTGCCGTAGGCGCCCGTGATCGAGTACTTGTTCGCGCGATCCAGACCCGACGGATGGTATGCGGGCCGGAAGCCGAAAGGAGCGTTGACGCTGCTCATTTGGGTGGTGTCCTTTCAGAGACTGTGTTGTTGCGATTCGGCTTCCGGCGACAGGTCAGGCGAAGACGCCGACCTTCCGACGTCCGAGATCTTCGAACCCGTCGCTGTCTTCGGTGATCTGCCCGAGCTTCTTCCCCTTGCTGTCGACAGCGTTGGCGTCGACGAGGTTGCGCTTCAGGGCCTCTTCCTCTTCCAGCGGCATGTTGTGGTGGAACTCCTGCATGATCGCCTGGTAGATTTCCTCGCGGACCTTGAACAAGAGCATTTCATTGCACGAAATGCACCCGGGGAACTCCCCGCTTGTGGCCCGCATGGACTCGAACCCAGGCACTTCGTCGACGGTCACCGGCTGGTAGCCAAGACGCATGCGCTTGTTGATCGGATCGTAGCTGTTGGTGGTCGAGAGCCAGCAGACGTGGAACCCCGGGATGTCGGGGGCGCGGGGGAGCGCTTCCTGCTGGAACTCACTGCGGATCATCGCGCTGCGCTGCGCCACCGTCAGACTCGAACCATCATCGTTCTCACGGTCGAGATCGCCCTGGGCACGCGAGCCCCGGCCATCGTCGTCCATGTTCTTGTTGATGCGTTCGTCGTCGCGAGGGCGCTGGGTGTTCAGCGCGTTCATCTTGGTGCGAGAGGTTGCCATGGTGTCAGTTCCTAATCTTCTGTTGCAGAAGTGGTTGTGAAGGCCGCCGCGCGCTCAGCGCGGGGATCCGGACTGCGCCTTTTGCTGCGCATCGAATTCGCGGTAACGACGAATCGCGTCCGCTCGGGCTTTGGGGTCGTCCCACATGCCCGCGTCCTTCAAGGCATCGACGCGTTCCTTGGACACTACGAAGCCGGAATTCCTGCCGCCACCGCCGCTTCCGGCGCTGCTGCCACCCGACCCCGATCCGGTCACCACGCTACGACTCTGCCTTCTCTGACTGGCGTCGCCATTATAGCCGTGTTCTTGCGAGCGCGAGTTGTCCTGTCTTCCTTCGCCGCCTTCGGCGCGATGCGGGAGCGCCGCTTTCACGCGCCGGTCGAGCTCCTGCCAGTAACCCGGATGAACCGGGTTGAAGCCTTCCTCGGCGAGCCGCTGATCGATGACCAGCACCTGGCGGCTGTCGGCGTCGGCCCCGGCCGGGTTGTACCACTTGTTGTTGTCGATCCACGCAGCAGCGTTGCTGACCATACGCGGGTCGAGTTGCGGCGCCTCGGGCTGCGACTGCGCTCGGGTCATCTGCTTCTTGATGCGCCCGAGCTCCTCGATGTTGCGCATGGTCTGCGACAACTGAACGGTAGCTTCGGCGACCGCCTCGCCATTCGCGACTTTGGTGCCGTCGGCAATGACGTCGCGGAGGTACTGCACCGTCCGCTCTTCATGCTTGATGCGGCCGTCGATTTGAGCCAACTCGCTGCCGGAGTTGCGGCGCTCGATCGCTTGGAGCCGCGCTCGCATGTCGTCGATGAGTTGGTCCCGCGCCGCGAGCTCGAGCTTGTAGTTGTCCTCGCGTGCGATGCGGCGGTCCTTCCGCTCCTTCCGCTCCTGGCGGCGGCGGGCGCGGATGGCTTCGCGTTCTGCGTCGCTACCGGCCGCTTCGAGCTCAGCCCGCTCGCCGGCTTCTTCGTGGTCGACGTTACTGCGTTGCCGCGCGTCTTCGCCTTGGTCTTCCGGCGGCGCCTCGGTGCCCGCCGCGGCACCCGCGCCTTCCGGGTCTTCGTGCGCGGCCGGATCTTCGAAAATGGCCGAGCCGTCGTCGTTCTCGACGATCTTCACTTCTTGGCTTTCGCCGGGGTTCTGCGCAGAGCTCATATCGAGCGCTCCTTATTTCAAAGAATGTAGACCTTGACGGCGAGGGGGTCGCCCTCGATCTTGGCGATGATCTCGTGATCGTTGAACACCACGAACGTCACGGGCTCGTCGCTGTCCTTGACGGGCACTTCGATCCGATCGCCGTTCCAGCGCGGCACCCGGATGAAGTCCCCCGGCTGGACCCACTCACCCTCGGGCCACGGCTCGCGGGTCTGGCGATTGCGGAACGCAAGAGCGCCCAGCGCCACGACCTTGGCGACTTGGTTGTTCCAGCGGACCGTGTCTTTCGTCTCTTCGACAAGCACGATGCCGCTGCGAGTCTTCTTGGCGGTGCGGCGCAGCTGCACAAGCACACGGCCGCCCAAGGGGACGATCCCCGGATCCACGACAGGGAACGCGTCGCTGATCGACTGCGTACCTTCGTGGTTGAAACTCTCTGAGATTGACATCTTCGATGCTCCTAGCAATGCCTCGCGGCGGGGTTTGGTCAGACGGGCTCGGGCTCGGGCTCGGGCTCGATCCAAACAGCTTCTTCCACGACGTCCAGCTGGCCACCGCCTTCGAGGAACGCGGCGAACGTGTCGCCGAACTTCTCGTTGACGAAGCTTTCGGTGGACTCGTGCCCGGTGGCGACGGTTTCTTCGGAGCCGTTGCCGTAGCGAATGTGAAACTTCATGTGTCAGCCTTTCTTGCGAGTTCGCGGACTTTCTCCTCAACCGCGAGGAGCTCCGCATATTGGCCAACCACGCGCATGAACGCCGCGTAGTCGGCCGGAGGGTGTGCGAGCACGCCATGGGCGAGCTCGTCGCGACGCTTGGCGACCTCCGTCAAGAGGTCGTTGGGGCGAATCAGCACTTACCGCCTTTCTTCATGCCCTTCACCCCGTTGTTGGCGCGGGCGGAGGTGAGAGGGTTGCCGGTGGCATTGGCCTGGCCGCTGCCAGGGCGAACTTCGATACCGACCGAGCCGCCTTTCTTGTACCCGGCGACGCTGTCGCCCATGGCCACGCGCTTGTGAAGATTGATGCCCTTGTGGTTCATAGTGGAGCCTTTCTAGAGGTTGAGGATCATCGCGGCGGCCAGGATGGCCTCTTCTTCGTCGGGACGGAGCCGCACCGTCTTAGACAGAGACGCCGCGCGGTGCACGCGGCTCAGATCGAGTTCCGGCGGGAGGTCGCGGGGCTCGGGCGGCGCGGACGACCTTGGAGCCGCCGCAAGGAGCGCGCGGACGTCGAAGCTACGCGGGGTGGGGGCTCCGGACGCGGGCTCCGCTGGCTCCGTTCCACGGACTTTGGCGACCCTTTCCGGGGTCGACTTGGGCGCGGGCTGAGGCTCGGGCTTCGCTGCGCGCTCGGCTTCGTATCGCGCGAAGTCCTTGGTGTACTGCTCCTGGAGCCACGTGCGCAGCCACGCCGACTTTCCGCCGGCGCCGGGTGGAGGGGTCCGCGTCGCCACGGCTGCGTCCGATAGCGCGACGCTGTCCACAGCGACTGCCGTGGTCGTCCCGGAAGTAGAAGCCGCCGCGCTATCGGACGTCGTGAGAGTGTCGGCGGCAGAAGCGACCGCGTTGCGCGACCCTACCGCGCTATCGGACGTCGTGAGAGTGTCGGCGGCAGAAGTGACCGCGTTGCGCGACCCTACCGCGCTATCGGACGTCGTGAGAGTGTCGGCCGCTACTGCATCGATGCCTGGCGCACTGACGGTCGCAACCGCCGAGTCCGACAATGAAGCGGAGTCCGAAGCGACGGCCGCGGCGTTCAGCGAAGCCGCCGCGCTGTCGGACGTCGTGAGCGTGTCGACGGCAGCGGCGGCCGCATCGCGCGAACCTACCGCGCTATCGGAAAGCGCGACCGTGTCGGCCGCTACGGCAGTGAGCCCGCCGCTAGAAGGGGTCTCGAGCGGCAGATTCGAGATCTGCGGGTCGCGTGTCGTCAGCGTCGGCGCCCACCCCTCTGAAATGGGCGTGGAGGTGAGCCTCCCGCTCTTCCAGATAAGACGGGCGAAGAAGCTCATGGCGCTGCGTTAGTCAGTTGGATGCGCCCCGTATAGGTCGTCGCGCCGGTCGCGGGCTTGAGAGGCTCCAGGAAGGCGAGGCAGGCATCGTTGAACACACGTGGCGCCTGGTCGCGGTTGGTCAGCCAGTCAAACGGCAGCAGGCTGTTGATCACCGGGAACGCCATGAAGCCGATCGGGTGTCCGATGCAGAAGTTGATCAGCCCAGTGGCGACCGTCGCACTGCACTGGATCTGGGTCCAGGCCTTGATGCCGACGTCGCCGGACTCAAGCGGCACGAACCACTGGCTGGCCGGCTGGTCGAGGCGATCAACGATTGCGCTGGCGTTTCCGGTCACGCTTGGCAGCGTGCTCGCCGCGTTGGCTTGGTCCGTGTACGTGCAGACCGTCCAGTTGTGTGCCGTGTTGGCCAGCGCCGTGCCGCCCACCTCGATGAACCCGAAGTTGTCGCCGATGTAGTCCTCGTTGAGCGCCGTGGTGCTCTGGTAACGCGTGGGCACCCCCGTCACAGCTTCCGCGGTCACGCTGTTCATCGTCTTGGCCACACTGAACAGCCGGTCGTAGAGGAGCAGACTGTTGTTGATGACGGAGGCGGCGATGTCGGCGCCCACCAAGTGCAGCGTACCTGATGCCGGGTTCGCGTAGATCAGTGCGCCGGTGTTGGCGCTGGTGTGTGCGGTACCCCCAGGCGCCGCTGCCCCCGCCGCGCCACCCGCAGGCTGCGGCCCCACACGCCAGAGCGTCGAGGTCACACCCACCACGCCCGTCGGCCCGATTTTGTTGAGCACCCGGTGCTGGCTGAACCCCTGCGATGCACGACTGAGCGCGTCACTGATCGAGGCGAACCCGGCCGCGAACTGACCGTGGCGCTGGCGCCCGAGCCCGCGCCAGAAGTCCTCCAGCGTGTCGAGCGCGGACATGTAGTACCCACGCCCGAACGTCCCAACGAAGTCGCCGTCCTTGGTGATCCAGACGCTCCCGGGCACGTCGCGGAGGTTGATCGGACGCCCGTACCAGCCGCGCATGCAGCGGCGTAGATGCGCCACCTTCTCGGCGCCCAGCCAGCGCTCGATCTGTTGTTCGTGAACGGGGCGCATCGAAGCTCCTTACGCGTTGAAGGTGTACGTGACGAGCAGAGTGTCGAGGTTGTTCACCGCCTCGTCGCCCCCCGTGAAGTTCACCGCGCTGACCAACACCCCGGTAGTGTCGTCCTTGGTGGCCGAGCCGCCGTTGTTCATGAAGAGCCCGGAGACCGTGCCGGTGCTCGTGATCGCGAACGATTGTTGCGGAGACACACTCGACTGCGACGCCGCCGCGCCCATGGTCACCGCCTTGCGGTTGCCGGTGTACGCCGGGGCGTTGGTGCCGCCGACCTCGAGCCAACTGCCGTGCGATGCCTGGGTGTCGCCTGCGGCGGGGGCGCCCGTACCCTTCAGCCCCATGACCACGGTCTGAGTGTACGTGGACCCGCGCCAGTACTTGTCGAGAATGTCGTTGCGCCCGACGTTCGTGACGAGATTGGCGTCCTCGCGTTCCCAAGCGACCTTCTGCATCGGGCGCATCTTCTCGCTGAGGTCGTCCTCGGCACGCTGCAACACCGCCACCGCGTCACGCAGTGCTTCGGCCGCCGCCATGTCGCCGCGTTTGATGGCTGCGAACATTGCTTCGACCTTGCGGTCTTTTTCGTGGATTGCATTGTTACGCGCCTCCCAGAGCGGGAGAAACTCGGGCAGAGAGGCCTCGACGGGGCGGAGGCAGGTAGTTTTGGCGATATTCGGGTTCATGTTGTCGGCTTTCATTGTTGCGGGGTGGATTCAAGAGCAAGAGAACCATCAGGACCGCGCCGGATGGCGTAGGAGCGGGGCGCGGACTGCGCGCGTAGAAGTTGTTCAAGCGTCGCTAGCAGCACATCGTTCGCAGCGTTGGTGACCTCTTTCGGCGTCGGCTCGGGCTCGGGCTTCTTATCTTCTTTTGCCCCAGCCCCAGCGGGGCTCTTGGCTCCGAGAAGTTGTCCAAGAAGAGTCACCACTTGCGCGTTGTTCGCGTTCAGCTCAGCGATGTACCGCTGGTTCGCGGCGCGCTCGGCTTCGATGCGATCTTGAGATGCGCGATTCTGGCTCGCGATCACTTCTTGAAGCTCTTGCCGCATCTGCTCGCGGATCATCTCGAGGTCTTGTTTGCGCTGCTCGCTTTGTTCCGCCATCCGCGCGTTGTTCGCGGCCATCGCCATTTCTTCCGTCTGCCGCGCCGCCGCCGCTTGAAGCTCGCGCTCAGAGCGGTCCGCGTCAGCTTCTATCTTCTGCTGCGACGTCATCGCCGTGACTTGCGCCTTGCGCGCATCGGCCTCGCGCGCCGCCTGAATCCGCTGGGCCTCGGTCATCATGTCAGCTTGCAGCTCTTCCTTACGCGCGATCTGCTCAGCTTGAAGTTGCTGTGCTTCGGAGGCCTGCTCGGCCTGCAGTCGAGCCGCATCGCGCTGACTGGCGCCTTGCTGGCGGATCTGCTCCTTCTGGACTTCCGCCTGCGCCTTGGCCTGATCGGGACTGGGCGGCGGCGGAATGAGCTGCGGCATCATCTGCTGCAGTTTCGCCAGCTGCTCCATGATCGGCGCGAGCTCAGTCGCCATCTGCTTGTCGGCAGCGCCGACGGCGGCGGCCAGAAGAGCGTCCGTGCCCTTGAGCTTGAACAGGTCGGCCTTCGTCGAGAGCGCGATCGCGGCGGCGCGAACGTTCTCCTGGTAGTACTCGATGAGATGCTCCTTGCAGTGCTCCATGAGCTTCGGGAGCCGTACCGGGGCCATCATCGGGTTGGCGCAGAAGATCGGCGACATCATGAACGTCACGTGCGCTTTGAGGTGCTCGAGGTGGTCCTGCGTGTCGTAAGGCTTCAGCTGCGCCTGCGGGTTGCCGGCCTCTGCGTTTTCAACCACCGCCGTGCGCTCTTCAGCCTCGAGCGGCGTGTTCAGAATATCTTCGTACCCAGGGTAATTCAGCAGCCGCAGCGACTGCTCCAGCAGCGCCGAGTCCTTGAACGAGCCGGGCTGGAACTGCGCCCTGAGCTGCAGCACCGCTTGAAGCTGCGCGTACCGCTGAGTTTCGCTGAAGATGTTCGGGTCGCTGACCGGGATGATGTCCATCGGACCCTGAAAGTCCGCGTTCCGCACCACGAGCTCGCCGAGCTCTTCCACGGTCTCGGAGTCGTTCATGAAGTCCGCGTCGATGCGGTGAATGATCTCCAGGATCTGCGCCATCGTCTGGTGCATCCGCGCGTGCACCGAGCTGTACGTCACGGACCCCTGCTCGATCATGGCGAGTGTGGTGCCAACGGGCGAGTTGGCGGTGGCGTCGGCGATCTTCTCGTCAGCGGTGGCGATGACACCCTTGCCGGCCGTGACCATGTACTCCAGGAGCTGAAACAGCACTGGACTCGGACCGTTGAACGGGTACGGCATCACGATCTTGCGGATGTCGTCGATGTTGGTCGGACCTTCGATCTCCGTGATCTCGGTCGGAGACGACGACACGTTCTGCCCGGCCATGCGGGCGCCCTTCAGCTTGAGCGCCCCCGGGAAGTTGTTGATGTGCGCCGAGTCGAGCAACGCGCGGAGGGCCCCTGTCGCACCGACGCTGAGGCTCCCCGCGATGTGCAGGAGGCCAACGCCGTAAGCCCCGCGCCACGGCAGGAACTTCGCCTCCACGACCCACTGGAGCTCTTGGAAGTTCTCCTCGCGCTCGCGCCAGTTGCGGTACATCGCGAGCATCTTGCCAGACGAGTCGTCGATCGTGACGATGTACGGGCAGTGGCATTCTTTCTTGGAGCGGCGGTCTTCAGTCACCTCCAGATGAACGTACACCTCGTACACGGTGCGCAGGCCGTCTTCGTTATACCCGGAGTCCTCCTTGCCCTCGACCTTGTTCGAAGCCTGCTCGGCGAGCGTCGTCTCGGGCGAGCTGCCTGAATCGGACCCGACAACGACGTCAGCGTAGAGCCCTGAGTTCACGCGCCCCTCAAACTCGGCGCGAGTGATCGTCTGCTCGTGCGTCTTACGCTCAGCCGACCACATGTCGGCCGCCGCAAACGGCAGGTGGAACTTGTCGACTGGCAGGAACTCGGCGCGCGGGCGCTCCACGCGGTCGTCGTACCAGACCTTGATGTACTGCGACCCGCCCAGCGGTACTTGGGTCAGCATCTGTTCGAACATCGGGCGCAGCTCACGAATCTGCTTCGTGCACTGCCAGTTCATGTACTTCTTCTTGCGCTCCGCCCGCTCGATCTTGGCGCGAGTGGACTTGCCGACGATGTGAGTCTTGACCGGCCCACGTGCCGGGAAGACCTCCTTCATCGTGCGGGCCGCGAAGTCGACGCACGCCTCCATGATCATGGGGTGCACGACGCGGCTCGCGCCTTCGAAGTCCGCGCCACCCGGCGCTTCGTTGCCCATGCCGGTGCGTTTGATGCCGTCGGCGTAGAGCTTGTCGCGCTCCTCGCGAGATTCCTTGTCACGGCGGATGTCGTCGAGGAGGATGCGCGCGACACGCGTCGTCACTTCGGGCGGCAGCGTCTCCACGAGGTTGTGCATGAAGTCACGTTCGTCATGCGGGTCGTGATGCCCCTCGGCCTTCTCGTCGTGCACAGTGGCCGAGCCATCGTCGTTCTCGACGACCTCGAGGTCTTCTTCGTCGCCCAGCTCCACCACCGCCGAGCCATCGGCGTTCATCGTGGCGGTGGACTCGAGAGCGGCTCCAAAGGAGCCTGGCAGCACGGCAGCCGCAGCCTCGTCAGGGTTCGTCAGCAACGGGATTCGGGGGTCTGCCATTGTGGTCCTCTTCGTCGCCGTAAGCGAGGTAGCGGTAGTAGAGATCGAGCTGCTCGCCGGGTGTCGGCAGGCATTTTACCTGCTCGGCGGGTCGAAGCGAGTCGACAGCGTCAAGTTCGGCCGTTGGCGGAATTCGCATAGAGTTCCTCCGCGTATTCAATCCATTGTTCGAAATTGCGAGGCAGGAAGCCCTTCGGGGCGTCGGGTTCGTTGGGCTTGACGCTGCCGCCTTGGGCGTAGCCGCGTGGTCTCGGCGCTCCGAATTTCGGATCGTCTACATCGAACCCCAAAGATTTGAAGAAAGTAAGATCGGCCGCATCCATCCGTTGGCGATCGAGCATGTCGTAGTAATCAGTCTCGATGTCACGCGACGTCATGCCCCACCCCGCGTCTTTCATCGCCTTGTCGAGTTCTTCGGAGCTGAAATACCGGCCTCTCAGTTTCCGCAACCCCGTGTTCTGCAGATCCCCCACCCGGCCCCACTCCCCGCTCTTGACGAAATCCTGCACGTACGGGAGGTAGTCAGCGATGGGCGCGGCGTTCTGCTTTCCTTTGATTTGTACGATGTTCATTTGCGGAACGTTCGTCTTTCGGTAGAGCTGCTCCATGTGCTCTTTCCACTCAGGACCAACCGGCTCGCCATTGCCGGTTTTGTATCCTGGGTTTTTGCTCAGAAAATCGTCGACGTAGCTATTGAACAAGTCGACAGGCATGGTATCGAACCAGCCCGTAAAGGACTTCACGCGGTCCGGCGCCGCCTCCACCGTCACATGCGGCCGACCCTTCGCGTCGCGCAGCGAGTAGATCTTCGTGCCGCTGTGGATCACGTCGTCGCAGTACCCGCCGACGCAGTGACCCATTGTGTCGCCTTCGGCCTTGAGGCCTTCGCGGAGAGGGTTGATGCGGTAAAGATCGGTGAACTCCGTAAGCGCATCGCTTTCTGTTGGCTGCGGACGGGCACGCTCTAACATGCGACCGTCTTTGTCGACCACGGCATATGTGAACTCCCCCATGTGCCCCGGAGGTAGGTTGCCGTTCTTGATTTTGCTGACCGTGTGGCCTTCCGGCAACGTATCGGGTGTGAAAAAATCGCCGTCCTTGTACGAGAACTCCACCCACTTCATGCCCTTCTCGGGATACTCCTTGAACGTCTTCCAGCCCTTGTCGAGCGCGGTCGGGAGCTTGCTCTGCTGCTCCTCGAGGTACTTGTTCCACGCGGCGGTCTTGCGGCTCACGTCCGCGACGCTCATACGTGGAAGACTCTCGGGGTCGACGAGGAGGCCGGCGCGCGCCAGGGCCGCGTCAGAGTCTAGATCGAGGCGGCGTATCGGCGACATGCGCCAGGGTTCCACGTTACCAGCCAGCAGATCCTTTACGTAGCCCGCTTGCTGCGCGGCCATCTCTTCTGGTGTCAGAACACTTTGCCCAAAGTTCGCCCGCTTGTAAGGCGCCGTCGCCGCCTCGAGGTAGTCGATCATGTGGTTGAACCCGAGGTCATTCGGCGCGGAGCCACCCAAGCTGAACGTCTCGGCGTCGGGGGTTTTGGCGCGCCAATCCTTGACCATCGCTTCGTCGAGTTTCTGACGGTATTCCTTCAGCTTCTGGAACCGATCACCAACAGGCGCCTTCAGCCCGTTGTCGCGGGCGCTCATCTCATAACGCGAAATCATGTTGTCGGTGTGGCGGACCAAATCGCCAAGCGGATCCGGAGCATCGAAGTGCGGCCTGTCCGGGTACATCGTAGCCATCGGCCACCTATCTGCCAACTCTTCCGCCAGCTGGACCCCCGCGCGCGCCAACAAGACATTACTGTCCGCCGCCTGGCCCCAACGGGTCAACGGGGCGCCGCCGCTCAACTCCTCGTGCTTCCCGAGGTAGTTCGTCGCCATGTTGAAGAGCCGCTGCCCTTCCGCCGAGCCTTCGCGGTAGCCGTGAAGTCCTCGCCGGATGTCGTAAAGGCGGTCCACCGCGTCCTGCGTCGTCGGCCACGCCTCGTCATTGGCGAAGTGCAACCCCGGCAACTCCTTCTCGAGCGCGAGCAGCGGGTCCGTTGGCGCGCCCAAGTCCCGCTTGATGTAGTTGGCGAGGTTCTTAGCCTGCCACTGGTACACCGGACTGTTCTTGTCGAGGTTCTCGGGGATCCAATCGCCGTCCCAAGTCTCGGGCGGGCCGAGGTTGAAGTTCCCGCCGCGCGTACGAATGGCGCCGCGCTGTCCGCCCGCCAGCCCCACGTTCAGGTCGCCGGTCGCCCGAGCGTTCGCCGCGGCCGTATTCAGAGCTCCTTGGATCGCTTTGGAGCTCTTTTTCGCGCCCCGGGCTAGGGTGGCCACGCCCACCCCGCCAAAGAGGCTTCCAAGGTCCGTTGCAGCCCTCCCAGCGGGGGTTTCGGGCGCCCCGGGGAGTAGGCCTTGGAACGTTTCGGACGTTGGGAGTGCAGGTTCGTTCGAAACTCCCGGAATGAGCATCCGGCCGAGACCTTCGATGTCTCCAGGGAGGCCCAACGTCCCGGCCGCCCAGCCGCGCGCGAGGTGGAGCGGGATGTTCGCGTCGCGCGACGCGTTCAGCCGCTCGGGCCGGCGCCCGCTGCTCGGCATGCGGAACGACGGGCGCGTCGCTTCGCGCAGCTCGGCGAGCGTGGACTCGGGAGCTTCGGCCTCGGGCTCCGCCATCTTCGCGCGCAGAGCCTTGAGAAGTAGCGGCGGGAGGTCCCAGAGATTGAGATCAGGCTCCTTCACGGCGCCGCCCGCCGCGAGGTGCTGCGCGCATTGGCAGAGGGCGCCTTTGTTCGGTTTCATTCTTCGTTCTCCTTCACCGAGCGCTCGGCTGGTCGACAAAAGCCCCGAACATCCCGAGCAGCGCGATCACCAACGTAACCCACTGTACCCAGGCGGGCGGCAAGAACCCCCAGATCAACGAGCCGGCTTGAAACGCAGCCACGGCCGCCAGCGCATTGAACGTGTAGCGCCGGACGATCTTGCGGGGTGGGACAGGTGTCATGTTGCGGCTCCGCGAATCGAAGGCGTCGCCGAGACGCGTTTGTACTCATCTCGGGACAGACCACGATCGTCTTTGTACACTGCGGTCATCTCAGAGTGCTTGTGCCCGAGGAGCGTCTGAACGTCGACGCCTTGTTCGTCGTAAAGCCGAGCCGCAAGAGAACGAACTTCGTGCAGACTCGGCCACTCGTACAAAGCATGCGCGCCATCCCCAAGAACAGCTCGGATGTTTTCTGCAAACCGTCCGGAAAGAGAAGACTTCTCTATCGCACCACCCCCAGCCTTGCGAAGAAGCGTAGCCCCAGGCCGCGCGGACTGTCTACAATGCTCAACGACGTCGCCTACCGACATCCCGATGACGTTCAGGCGCAAATCTAATGGGATCTCCACCCGAGCACCGTAACCCTTACCGGCTTGCTTCTGCTGCTCAACCCGCAAGTACCCAGCTACGATGTGATCGAACCGCATTACCGCCAAGTCCGCACGCCGCTGTCCGGTCACCAAAGCAAGTAGGAGGAGCGACTCGACCCAACGCTGCGGGCCTGCTTTCGCTAGCTCTCGCATCGCCTGCCAAGTTTCTAACCGCAGCCTTGCGCGAATGACTTTGTGGCGTGGAGCTTTGATGTGCGCCGCAGGGTTCGTTTCGGCCCAGCCGTTGGCAATAGCCTCGGTGTAGATCGCTCTGAGCTCCGCTAGCACCCGACCTGCCGTCGAAGTACGCTCAGGTCCGAAGGTCTTCAGCTGCGTCGCGACTTCGTGAGGCTTTATCGCCGTGATCGCACGCGAACCCCAAAGCTTCCTGACATGAAAAATGCTTCCCGTTCGATTACGGATCGTCTGTGCTTTGTACCCGCGCTCGAGAAGGATCTTAGCGTGTACGTCGAGCCAATCATTCAACGTGCGCTGCGGTTCCTTGGCTTGCGAGCTCTGGGCCTCTACAGTTTGTCCCTGGCTCGTCACCGGAGCAAGTTGCCTCAATGCCCGAGCCATTAGCTCGAGCATAGAGGCGAGGTCAGCGGGGTCGATCGACACGGTAAATTCCTAGCCTTACCGGCAGGGGATTGGATCAGTACCAGCCGTCAGCGCCGACGCGCACGATGGCGCGTTGTCCGGGGATAGTGCGGCGCATCCATGCGTCGAGCAGGTCGTGCAGCGCAGCGAGCTGATACTCGACCCGCTCGCGGATGATGTCGGCGGCGGGCCTCATCACGGCAGCGCAGCGCGCAGCACCGGCACCGCCACGGCAGCCATTGCCTGCGTCCCTGCCGTGTTCGGGTGGATGCCGTCAGCCTGCAGACTGGCCGCCATCTCGACTTGGCCGTTGCCGTCCGTCAGTCCTGCAATCGCCGGATCAAAGTCGAGCAGCGGTTGGCCGGAGCCGTTGAAATACGCACGGATCGCGTCGTTGTGTGCCCGGCGCAGACTGTCGGTGGCACCGTAGGCCCGCACGCTGGCATTGCTCGGAATGCCGGTGCCGGTGATCAAGTTGATTCCAAGTCTTGAACAGACCTCTTGCACCCGGGCAAACTGCAAGCGCATGAAGTCAATTTCGCTTACCTGGATCTGCGCGTTGGTGCCGACGGTGTCGTTGGTGTTGAAGGCGGGCGCGTAGACGGCGGTTGGCAGAATCTCCTGAATCAGCCGTACAGCGCGATCGCCCATCTGCGCGCCGCCACTACCGCCCACCGCCAACATGCAAACCTCGAAAGGCGCCGCCTGCGAACTCAACACCGCCTGGACTTCATAAGGCCAGCCGAATTGCGCCACAGTTGTGCCGGCGCCCTCGTCGATGCTGTTGCCGAGCACCAGCAAGGTATTCGCCAAACGGAAGCGCGGCACGTACTGAACGATAAATGCCACGCCGTCCATCGTGTTTGTGGTCGTCGTGAAGAGCGCCGCGTTGGCGATCGACGCTGCGAGCACCGCTTGCTGCCGGATGCGCAGCACGCGCGCATAAGGCGCGCTGGCGATAGTTTCATCCTGCCACCCGGCCGTGTCGGTGTGGTGCCAGCAGGTGCGATTGGCGTTGGCGGCTGGAATCTCGACGCGGACGTTGTGAACCGGCAGGCTACTGAAGCTGGTGGCGGTGTCTGTACGGCCAACCGACTGCACGGACATCCAATCGGTCCACGTCACCGTGGGGTTGTCTGCCGTTCCGACCACGCCGTTGACAGTGCCGAGGATCGTGCCGGATGCAGCACCCGCAAAAAGCGCATCGCGGCCGGTGCCGGCGTTGACCGTGCTTCCCGCCTTGTTCCCGGTCTGCGAAAGCCAACCCAAACTGACCTTGACGCCGGTCAAGTCCACGCCGGTCCCATTCAGCACTCCAACGCGCATCATGTCGCACGGCGCTTCCAAAGTGAACTGCGCGTGCGTGGTGTGGTCCGCACCGTTGGAGACGTTCTTCAGCCGGCCAAAGAAGCTCTTGGTGGCGATGCGGCGCTGCGGCACATTCCTCGCCCCTGACACCAGGGCTTGGATTGAGATCGCCTGCTCCGCCCCCAGTGTCGGCACCCAGCTGATGCCGTCGGACCAATACTCCGCGAACGGTCCGGTCCCCGGATCGACCAGGACGGTCTGCGCTGCGAAGGACGCAGGATTCATGAGCGCAAATTGAGCCGCGCTACGGGTGCCGAGGTGCCCGGCTTGAGTTCCTTGAGGAAATGGCATTGGCGTTCTCCTTACTTGGTGGTCGAGCGCGCAGTCACGCGCGCAATGTTACTTAGTTGACAGACAGTCGAGTCTATTTCGTTCGAAACGCTCTATCGACGATGGTCATTGCGCCAACTGGTCCTCCAGCGGCGAAACCTTGCTTGAACTTCGGCACCGGACGGGCGCGGCGGAAATCGGCTCCCGTATTGCTCGGACGGTAGAACTTGTATTCAGCGAAACCCTTAGAGCCGAGCAAATCAGTCAGCTCCCCCATGTTCTGAGGCTTGTGGCGCTGCACGAGATTGTACAGGTTGTCCTCTGGCATCGGGACGTATTCAAGCCCGAGTTTGCGGATCTTTTTCTCGAGCGCGGAGCTTGGCTCGTAGTTGAAGTCGTACAGCCGATCAAAGTCACCGAGCTCGGCGCCCCCGAGCATCTGCGCTTCTACGTACCCCATCATGCCCGTCCGATCATCGCGGTTGAGCAGTCGGCTCAGACCGTCCTCAGCGTGGTGATCGAGCTGATTGCGCTCCGAGTTCATGAGCGGAATCGCGTCCGGGGCGTCGACGGGCCGAGGTTGGAGGCGCAAGAACTGATTGCCTGGACGAACGCCCGCGCGCATCTCCAAGAAGTCGGAGAAAGTGCCTCCATACCCCTCCGCTTTCATGCGCTCGGCGAGCTGGCCCTGCTGCTGCGCCCACCAATCGCCCGCCGCCACCGCGTCCTTGTGAAGTTGGTCGATCCGGTCGTGGTACTCTTTCGCCAATTGGTAGAGTCGAGAGTCGTCGGGCGCGATGTGATGATACGGGCTGATCGGGTTGGCGATCGACTCCGACGTGGCGTAGACCCCGCGACCACGGTCAAGGCTGTCGTCGAGCGTAAACGTCGTCTTACTGCGGCCCTGCGGGCCCACACGGAACCCATATTGTCCGTATTGCGGAAGAACGTCGTATGGTCGAAGAAACGTAGAGTTCGAGTTGCGCGGATAGAACTCCTCGAGCGGTATTTTCGTCGTGCTGAATGGGTCGCTCGTGAGGTAGCCGTAGTTCACGTCCGTCCCACCGAACATCTCAGGCTCGTGGCGGCTCCGCACCGCGATCGACCGATCCGCGCCGGCCGCTGCGGCGGTCTTGCGGTTCTCGTGGACGTTGACCATACGACGGTCGGGGCCGAGGATGTCGGCCGTGTGCCGCCGTCGCATGATGACTTCGGCATTGGCGATCTGCTCGATCTGTTGCGGCGTGAGTTGCTTCACGCTCGGGGCTTCCGCGAGCTGAGAAATCTTCCTACCGCTGGTCTCGGCGAGCCGGGCCATGAGGGCACCGAGGGCTCCGAGTTTGCTCATACCGCACCTCCCGTTCTGAACTCCTCGACGTCGGGCTTATCGAGCCGGCTCTGGTCGTGGATGATGTAGTTGAAGTCGCTCGGGTCGATGGTGTCGGGCAGCGACCCGCGCTTCCCGCCCCGCAGGAAGAACGTGGCGGGGATGCCGGCCTCCTTGAGCGCTTGGATCTGCTTGATCGGCGGCTCACCTACTTCGCGAAGATACCGAAGAAAGTCCTGCCCCGTAGATTCAGGTTTCAGCCTTTCGAGGAAGCTGTACCGTTCAGCAAGTTGAGCCAACGCCCCGATCTTCTCGGGCGTCATGGCGCTGATCGGGTAGTCGTACGGCAGCATGTCCGCGAACGACGCGTCGATGCCCGTGGTGTACAGACGGCGGGCCATGTTTGACGCGGCCGGAGTCGGTGGCGGCCAAGCAGGGTTGCGCATGTCGATGATTCCGCCTGGCATCATACTCGCTTTGTAGTTAGCACGCCCAGGGCGCCCGTCTACGACCCGACCCGTAGAGTTCAAGTTCATGCGCAAAGCAGGGTCGACGCTCATTCCGCGTCGGGTGGCCCCTGCCGCCCGCCAAAACGCAGAAGAATCGCTCGGGTCCTTCACACCGAAATTCATCTCGAGCTCAAGCGGGGAAAGGAACTTGTATCGCGCGTATTGTTTTGGACGCACCCCTCCCGGAAAGTCCGTATCAAGCACGCGGGATATCTCCTTACCTCTTCGGATGGCCTCTAGGGGGCTTATGCCGCCGCGCCCAATTCTTCGGTCTTTGGACCAACTATCAACAGGTTCCGCGATGCCAGCCCGGCGCATCGCTTCTCTGTACTCGGGGATGCCTTCCTGGAAAGACTTCGCCTCCATCGCAAAGAGCGGCTTCCCGTAGCGTTCGCCAACAGGCCCCGGAGCCCCAGGTCGACCAACTAGATGAGGAGGCAACGCGTCCGTAGACTCCAGATGGCTCCCGAAACTCTTCCCTGCGTCTCCGCGCTCGATGATCTTACCAACTTGCAGCGCGCGCAGCCATTCAGCGGTGCCCCGGGGATCTGTAGCCAACGCTTCGCGGATGCCGACGTGGTCGGAATTCTTCGGCGGGCGCTCCGCATGTCGGGCGTATAAGTTTCGCGCGTACTCGCGAGCCAGCGGGTCGTGCCCAGTCATGTACCCGCCCGGCCCGAAGGCCATGGCGCCTTCGCCCTTAAGCAGATTGCTCTCGAAGTCGAACTCGTCGAACTTGTACGGCGATCCGTGGTACAGCTTGAAGTCCGTGGGCGCGATCTCGGGGTTCGCAAACTTGCTTTGCGCTGCTTCTTCGAGCGCGATACGGCGACCGACGCTCTTCTGAAGCTCGTCCATCTCGCTCTGGCGCTTGGCAACGCGCTCGGCGAATCCTTTCAGGAGTTGTTGGAAGCTCGGCATGTCAGTCTCCGAACATCGACTCGATGATGCGGCTCTTCGCGATCTCGAGTAGCGCAACTTCTTCCGACATCGTGATGGAACTCGGCCGCGACTTGATGCGATATTGCCGGTTGCGGTCGTCGAGCATCACGATGACGCACTTGGTCGGCACGAAATCTTGCTCCCGAGCGTAGAGCCCGTCGGGCCGACACGCGGCGAGCACATATTCGAGAGCGTCGATCACGCTGTCGTAGCGGACGTCTTCGACGCGGTCCGTCAGACGCAGCACGGTGGGTTCATTGGGCATAGGGGTTCCCCTTCTTGCGCCGGTAGTCGGCTTCGGCGACTTCGTCCTCCGTAATTACTGGAAGCTCTAGCAGCCCAGCGTCACGGAAGTAGATCACCGCCTGAGTGAACGTGTCGACGTAGTCGTCGTGCGCGCTGACCTTGTGACCGAAGGTCGTGAGCTGATTGACGAAGCCGTTGGCCCAGCTGATCGGTTCTCCGGGGCGCTTGGGCGACTCGAGAATGTAGAAGATGTCGAGCTCGTACAGCGGCAGCGCCATCTGAGCCCGTGCGTACTTATCGGCCTTGCCCGGGTTGTACGCGTGCACGGGCAGGCGCGCGGCACGCATGTCTTGAAGAAGGCTGATGCCGGACCCCTTCTCCTCGACGAGGACGACATCGGGCCTGCGCCCCGGGTGGAGCTGGTCGCCGGGCGTGCCGCCGTAGCGCGCCTTGTAGTCGGCCATGGACCGCTTACGCAGTGCGGGGTAGTTCAGGTTGTCATCCCACGCATCTAGGAGCAGCCCGCACTTCAGCCCGTCCTTGCGCTTGAAGATGCCCCACACGCTGCAAGCCGTAGGGTCGTTGGCCGTCTTCTCGGTGAACGCGGTGTCGTAGCTCTGCAGCACGAACTCGATGTCCGGCAGGCGTTGGTCCGCAGGCCACAGGTTGAGGTACTTCCGCTTGAAGAGGCCACCACCTCGGGGCGTCGGGCGCTGCTGCAGCTGGCCGGCCGTCGCGTACTCGCCCAGCGTGAGCTCTAGCTCGGCCACCTTCTTCGCGCTGAAGCGCGACGGGAAGAGCAGCTCGCCGTCTTTCTTGCGCGGATCGCGGAACCCGATGGACGTCACGCATCGGCGACTCGGCTCGAAGCGCATCGGCAGCATGAGGTGGACGTACGGGAGCTTCTTCTCGAGGATGATGCCCGACGTGTCGCCCTCGTGGAGCCGCTGCATGATGACGACGATCGCGCTCTGGTCGTTGTTGATACGCGTTGGCAGCGACTCGAGGAATGTCGTGCGCGCAGACAGCAGATCGGCCTCGCTGAGCGCGTCGTCTACGGACAATGGGTCGTCGAGGATGACGCGGTCGCCGCGCGAGCCGGTCATCGACGTGAAGCTCATCGCTTCGCGGAAGCCAGTGTCGGCGTTCTCGAACTTGGTCTTCGCGTTCTGGTCGCTGGTCAGCACAATGGGCCAGCGCGACTGATACCACTCGCTCTGGATGAGGCGCCGACACTTCAGGTTGTCGCGGACCGCGAGATCCTGCTTGTGCGACGTACCGAGATACCGATAGTGACGGCGCTCGGGCCGCGTCCACTCCCACGCAGGCCACATCACCCCGACGAGCAGGGACTTCATGCAGCCCGGCGGAACGTTGATCAGCAGGTGAGTGATACGCCCGTCGGTCACAGCCTCCAAGTGGTCGCATATCGCGTCCAACGGCCAGTCCCACTTGAGTTCGGAGGCCGGCTCGACCACGTGCCACGCCGCCTTGGCGAAGTCCGCGAAGGACTCGGCCAGCAGCGACGCCTCGATCGCCAGTGCGAGCTTCGTCAGCCTCGGGGGCTGCGCGACTTGGCGTTCGAGGACGGCGCTCATCGGCCCAACAGCGCGCGGTTGAGGGGGTCGTGACCCGGACCGGAGTACCGGGCCTCCACGGGCTCGTCATCGTCGAGTATCGGGCGCCACTCCGGAGGCTCTTCGTTCCAGAAATGGGTCGCCGACATGCTCAGCGTGCTGAAGATCGCGTCACGAGGCCACGCCACGGTCTCGTCGTGTTCGGTCTTGCGCATGAGACATCCACCACGCAGGACTCGGCCGTTGTAGAACGAAGTCATGACTTCGGTGCGTTGAGATCCACGCCCAGATCACGCAGGACACGCAGGATCTCGAGCCTCTTCTCGCGGGGCAGCGCGCTGATGGCGACCATGTCAAGCGAGAAGTCCTCGTTCTTGTTCTCGATCGCGACGGGCGTCTTCTTGTCGAAGTACGGAGCCGCCGCCTTCGCAGCGTCAAGCCGGAGGAGCATCGGCTGCGTCGGGTCCAGCGCGATGAATTTCAGGAGCTTGGCGGGGCTGTCGATCGGCTCACCGATGAGCTCCTGAGCCCGCTCGTTCTCGGGCCTTGCGGTCCGACTGAGAGACAGCAGGATGCCGTGGCGGTCGACCATGCTGCCCGCTGCGTTGATGAAGATCTCGGGGTCTTTGGTCGGCGTCAAATGTGGGAACGCCGCCTCGGGCTTTGCGTCCTTGGCGGCGGTTGGGTCGGCGACCTTCACGTCGCGCAGCAGCGGACGCGTTCGCTTAGGTGGCGCAGCGGCGACTGCTTTGACAGCTGTCTTTCTGGTGGGCACAGCATTCTCGCGGGGCGCTCGCGCGCGTGGTGACGGCGCGATTATACCCGGCGAGGATAGACAGCGCAATACGCGCTACGGCCCCAGGTCAGCTCCGGACAGGGCAGCCACCTCGACGAAGCCGAGCAGCTCGGCCACGCGATCACGGTGCTCGAACAGCCACGCGAAGAGCGTTTCAGTGGAGACCTTACTGCCTGCGTAGTTCCCGTCGAGCGCGTTGGCTGCGTACCACAGCCCAAAGTCGAGCTTGGCCTGGTGTAGATTGGCTTGCTCCAGGCTGGAGAACAACGCCCCGTCGCTCGTGCGGTATGCGGTAACCGTTTCGGGAGATGCCATGTTGTGGTTCCTATCGAAGTAGCTGTTGGGCGCCACGCGTCCGCTTTGCCAGGGAGAGATCCTACCGACTTCAGCAGACGAAGACCCGTTGTGAAGAGGTCTACGCGCTCAGGCTTCGGTCTTCCGGCGAAGCATCACTGCGTGTCGTCTCGCGGTCTTCGGTTCTCTGTAGCAGGGAGCGGAATCGCGTGGCCCGCCAATCATACCGCTGCGGACCGCAGAACGTCGTACTTTGGAGGGTCCACTCTGGAGTATTCGACACTTTTCGACTCCGCACCTATGGAGGACGGGTCGAAAAGTAGTCGAAAAGTGGTGTCGAATACTACCAGTTTGGAGGGTGTTTGCATAGGTGGATGGAGAAATGAATCACATCTCCAAGTATTCGACACACGCCAATAAATTCAATCAGCATGCGCGCGCCCCCACGCGCCCGGACCGGATCGATTCGGAGTCGAGTCGAATACTCGAATACTTGCGAAATAAAACTCTGTCTCTCGCGATCTCAGGACGTAGGCCCCGCGACCTTTTCACAACAATCTTTGCTCCAGTCTCGTAGTATTCGACACTAGTATTCGACTCGGAAACTTTTCGACCAAACGCGGTTTTCGGAAGTAACCATGTCACAGAGAGGGTTATCCGCCGCGACAACGCTGCCGTATTGCGTCTCCAGGAACTGACACCTGTGCCCCGAGACCCGACGACCCCGCGTATCATTGGCGCCGCCTCCCCAACCCGCAACAAGGACAATACTCACCATGTCTTACGACTCTCCTCGGAGCCCCATGGACCTACCAAGCGACACGATCAACCACGAAGATCTCGCGCCCGAAGATCTCACGTCCGAAGAACCCCGAGCCGGCGACGTTTGGCACGTACTCATGGAGGGTGCCACAGCTTGCATGACGGTCCTCGTGGTTGGAGTTTCGCGCGCGACGGTGCTCCTCGACGAGGACGGGCGCGGGCATCCGAACCCGACGCGCTACCCAAGAAGCTGCGTACGGTTCTTGGAGCGTCTCGCTCGTCGTGCTGGTCGTGGTGCTCGTCGCATGGCTGACGCCGAGCCGTCGGGTCCCGTCCTAGAACCCGCGTACCGAACCCGCGTGCGCGAGGAGCGCGACGCGCGCCACGCCGAGCTGGCCCGGCTCCGCGAGTTCCTCGTCTCGCCTAAGTTCGCCGAAGTCCCGCAGCCCGAAGCTACGCTGCTCTTGGCGCAGGCAGCCCTCCTGTCTTCGCTCGTAGAGCTGCTGAGCGCGCGGATCAACTGCTGGAGGCTCTGCGCCAAATGACCCCGCGTAAGATGTGGCTCACCGAGCGCCAACTTGCTGTGCTTACGCTGATAGGTCGCGGCCTCTGCGTCAAGCGAATTGCCAGTGAACTCGGAATCGCGGAAGCCACGGTCCACGAGCATACGGCGCGCATCTACCGGTTCTTGGGCATCGCGTCACGCACCGAAGCCGCAGTCCGCGCGTGTCACTTAGGGTTGCTCGGGCCGACTCCGAGAGAAGAGTGTCTGAGCGCCGAGAACGCACGCTTTCGCGCGGCCTTGTCCGCGATCGCCCAGGAGGTCACCCCGCTACCCCGCGTCGAGATGGCCCGCGCTGCGCTCGCTGCGGAAAAAGACCCTGCGGTTTAGTAGGGATTCCCCCGTTCTCTGCCAGATAGACTATAGTTCAGTCATCGGCAGCAAGGGTGCTGTCCGAGTCAACCGGAATCCGACATAGGAGCGAGCCATGTCCCTCACCACCGCCAGCACCAAGATTGAAGTTGCCGCCGCCACGATGGCCGAGCTGGTCGCCTTCTACACCGCCACCGCCGGCAAGTCGATCAAGAAGTTCGAAACCCGCGCCAAGGGCGTCGAGCGCTGCACGGCGCTGCTGGTCGCCGAGCCGAACCCCCTCGCCAAGGCCGCCGAAGTCCTCGCCGCAGGCAAGGTCACGCTCACCGAGCCGAAGAGCCCCGCTCGTCGCCTGAAGCTCAACCTCAGCGCCACCGGCCCGATCCTCAAGTCGACGCCCGCCGCGAAGAAGAGCGCGAAGGCCGCGCCGAAGCCCGCGACGAGCGGCGGCATCAAGGGTCGCGCTCACTTCTCGGTCGACGGCGTCATCACCATCGTTCACAAGGGCGAGAACCCCAAGCGCGCCGCCGCCGCCGAGCGCTACGACCTCTACCGCTCCGG
>JACCDR012565196.1_pt1 | contig 23710 bp, 43 predicted proteins | sample 7446431 | NCBI WGS metagenome assembly JACCDR01 (sample SAMN15323443, study PRJNA562643) | freshwater metagenome | isolation source: river surface water | place: USA:Blue River Watershed | collected 2017-08-17 | reverse complement strand
CGCAACAGGTTTTGACCCGCATCGGCTGCGTCATAGTTCGCTTCACCGGTAACGCCGCCGTAGTTTTTGTGGCCTTTGTAGGTTTTTAGCGCACCGCTTGACAGTGTGCGGACTTCAACAGGGTCAACGGACGTGCCGAAAGCGCCGATTGAAACGATTTCTTTTACTTCAGTGTAGGTCAAAGCAGCGTAACCGGCTGCGTCGAAAGTCGCCGGAGTGGCGGTTGATACAAAAATCTTTGTACCTGTACTGGTCATTACGGCCATAATTTAAAACCTCATTAAATTGGTTGGTTGCAACTCATCCGTTAACAGTATACCGCTGGTCTGACCACTAAGCAAACGACCTGATAACCCTGTCGGCTATTGCTGGATACTCAGCCAGCGTAATAGCCACCATGCCGCTTGGCGCTTTCTGTGACCAGCCTTCGTTTTCAATTCGGCTTGCGTATGGCATGGAGTTGGTAAAGTAGCCAACCTGTGACGTGTCAAACGTCTGCATCATAGCGTTTAGCTGTCCGATTGATTCATTTTGTCCAGTCTTGCCATAGCTAAACGACTGGTCTGGCGAACCAACAGACCAAAGCCAGTTGCCAGCAAGTGTGCCTTTGTCAACCGGTGTTCTGATGATGATGCGGTTGCCGACCTCGAAAGTAATCATGCGAGCCACTTGGTTTAAAGTTGCTTTTCGCTTATCGACGATAGCTTGTAGCTGCGCAGCGAAACTCATAGCTTAACCACCGGTGCACGAAACGATGCGCGAAACTGGATAACGTGCCAAGGCTCATCTTCTGTTTGTCGTGCTGGCTCTACCGATTGGATAAAGATTTTGCCGCCAGTAAACGGGATTGGATTCAGGCGGCTAAACGCTGTGTCTAGCTGGTCACAGATTTGATAAGCGGTCTTTGTGCCGCTGCCTTTTGGTGTGAATATACCAATGCTGACAACGCCGAAAAGCTCGTCTGAATCAGCAAGGCTCAGTTGGAATTTGTCACCAAACAGCAGAGTAACGCGCAGCCATATTTGATTGGTCGGCGTTGTGAAGTTACCCTGATTGGGCCACATAATCGGCTGTGTCAAACCGATTGACTGTATCTTGGATGTCAGTGCGTCGCGGATTGCGGTTTGGCTCATAATGGCACAATCTCTACTTTTCCGCGCTTGATTGGGTTCTCCGCAATGCGGTCACCGTTAACAACTCTAAGTGGCCGCCTGTATGACTTAACCCAGCCATTCGAGCCGGTCCTACACTCAAAAACGCCGTCAATCTTGACGCCATTAAGATAGACATCAGCACGAGGAACTTCGCCAGCCCTGCAAACTCTTGGGTATTTATATTCGTTCATCCTATAACCCTCTTAGTATTAACTTTACTGTTGCACCAGCCGCATCATACATTACCTGCACCACTTGCATCGGCACGCCGTCAAACGTGCAGCGGTCAGCGACTGAAGGCTTAAACGCATCAATGCGCGTATATGTTGCCATGCGGTCGGTGATTTGAACATCAGTGCCTTGCCATTCGCGCAGGTCGATAACACCAGGTATTGCCTGATATGTATAGGTCGCTGTCGTGCCGCCTGTGGTTGTCTCTGTAACTGGGTCGTAAGTGCCAGCGGTTGTTACTGTGAAAACAAGTGGTTTGCGAAAAGCTGCAAACTCGTCATCAATGAGTTCGGCGGCTAGTTGTTGGAACTCAGCGGGTAAAGTAGCCATTATCCGCGCACCAAACCAGACGAAAACAACACAGCCCCACTCTGCCGAATCAGACTGTCTAACTCTGGCGTGCGCGGTCTTGCAGTTGGCGTTGTGCCTGCTTCATAGGTCACTGACTTACTACCAACGCCATCAAGCTCTTTTGTTTCGCTGCTAACAACACCGCCAGTCAGCACGGCTGCATTCAGCGTCAACCGACCAGCCTGTTGCAACTCAACGGCTTTTAATGCGGCTTTTTTGATGGCTGTGATTGCTGCTGTGTCAGTGGTCGGCAGTTTGTACGATTCCAGCAGGTTGTAATAAGTGTTGATGAAGTCAGCCGACTTGATGATGTCAGCGTCAAGCGTCGCCGTGGTTACTGTAATGCCGCGCTCTGTGGCGTAATCGGTGTACTCAGTTGCGGTGACGTATGCGTTAGTGCCGACTGTTACTGGCATTTTTCCTCCCGCCGCTTAGCCAACTGGCGCTCTCTGCGGAATTGATTGAACCGGATAATAGCGGCAAAGGTGCGCTCGATTGCGAGCATGACAACGCCCCAAGCGGTCACTGTTTCAAGGATGGAAATCTGCGAAAGGTATTGAACGGCAGGTACAGCCCAATCAGGCAACCACTCAGGTTTGTTGGTAGTGATTTGATATCCGACGGATAAACCGGCAAACCATGTGTAAATCTTATACTGTACTGAATCAAGAATCGGCGTTATCGCGTTTAGCGCGTCGTGCCAATCGTTTCTGGTGCCTAAGTTCACGTAATCGCTCCATCCTGCACATTTTACGGACGTTTCTGAAGCAATTGTATGCCAAAACTCCGACTATGCAAAGGGCTATGAATTCCGACAAGTTTTCGCCCTCCGTTGCAGAGTAAGAATAGCGCGTACAAATCCATCGCGGTGATTAGATAAGGTATTGACAAATAATACATTGTTTCCGTTGTCGGAAACAAGAAAGCGTCAACGGCACACAGATAATATAAGCCGCTGATGGTCAGCATGACATAACGGATTTCTGATTTTAGTTTGATATAAACCGTTGCTGCTAGGCTGTAGATTGCTGCGCCGGTCAGCGACATCCAGAAATCATTGAGCGGGAGAAGGAAGGCAGCTTCCCAAATAAGATGAGCAGCCAAAAGGATAAAAGCTTGCCGGTTAATGAAAAGAGCGGCAATGAATGCCGCTATTGTCATAATGTCAGCGTCGGAGACTGTCATTTTTTGTTTGGGTTTGGCGTGCGGCTGGTGCCGCGGGGTTTTTGCTTTTTACCGGCCATGATTTGTTCCTTCAGCCAATTTTAGATAACTTGTTGCGCAGCGCGTAACCTTCGAGCGCCCAGATTTTATTTCTGGCATTTTCCCTGGCAATCTTGCGGCCAATTTCTGCATTAAAGTTTTCAGGGCTTGCACATGCCGATTCACCGCACACCGCGTATCCGTTACGAAGCGTTAATAAGCAAACCGTAAAAGTTGTCTGCGGGAAAACATAGTACTGCTCTGAAACAATGCAGTTATCAATATCCGCTGGAGTGATGCGAGGAGCTGTTAAGCCCTTCTCTACAATTTCTCTTTCTAAATCTTGTTCTGACATATCAACCTCAATTATTAATGCACCATTAGTGGCTCATCTAGTTTAGCTTTTATCTGCTGGCAGGCGCAAGCATCCTTTGTCATACAGAAACTCTAAATCACCCCTACTCAGAGACAATTCATCAAGCGCGTACACGGCGTCAACCACCCGCTTGCGTTCAGCTTCGGCTTTTCGGTTCCAGTCGAACGGGCGGAATTCAGGCTTATTTTTTTCAATATCAGTTGAGTGGTAATAATTTTCCTCACCGTCGTCAAACGTTAAAATTAAATGCTCGCTTGATGAATGCGAAACAACCCCTTTATTCCATTTTGGGTCCGTATCTTTTGGCCAGAAGACCTCAAACTCAACCCCAACCGGCGGCAACCGCAGTGCTTTTTGGGTTTCGTAGTCGTACCATTCCGTTGAGCTCAACGATATGGTTTCAACTGCTTGTTTATCCAAATAGCTTGTATCTGCTGGCTTGTAGCGTTGGTCGGTGATTTTGAATTTGTATATACTTCCCCATGCAGCATTTTTTACCTCAATCGAAATTGAATCGTCTATTGGTATTGATTCATATTCACCGTTAATTGTAACATCATCCGCCAAATCCGGCTTCTTGCCATTGGCGGGATACTCAACACCCCAGCGATAGCCATTGACGTAACCAAGCTCGCGGGCGCGTTGTTGGAATTGATCTTGACTGCACACGAAATTCCACTCGTTAAGCTCTGCAATATCTCTATCAGAATCGCAAATAATGCCAAGAATGTATTTGCTACCGTTTGTGTATAAATGATGGCTTTCGTGATGGCTTGCAGGTAACACGCCTTTCAACTCATGCACCGCCTTATCCAATAACTCTTGCTTATTCATACCATCCTCCGTTGTTAACTGCACTCAATATAGCACCACAATCCGGCGCGTGTGGTCGGACCAGCAATAAAAAACCCGCACAAGGCGGGTCAGTACACAATTTCAAACAGGAAGCTACTTCAACCGAAGGAGGCGGCTAGTCTGTAACCTGTTATCGCGCCATTGTGTCAAGCTGATTGGTTAAGACTAGCTTACATCAACAACCTGTCAAGGTCTTTCTTCCCATACCAGCGATAAAGTGCCAGTGACGTCACCGGTTGGCGCAGATAGACGCAAATAATAATCACCGGCTGGTAATCCGCGCTCAGTGCCAATACCGCCGCTGGCAGTTGTTTGTTGTGCCGTCGCGTTGGATGATTTTAGGCGGATAACTTCTGCAATCTGACCGCCAGTAACTGAGCCGCCAATTGACACTGTTGCCTGTCCTGAGTATTCAGGCTGAAACGTCATGCGATTTTTGCCCCAAATGGCAATCGGAGTATTGAACGTGCCAGATGGAGTGCCGCCGACAACTGCTTCGAATTTCAGCAGGTTAGCGTCACAAGCAATCGTTTGCTCTAAAAGGATAAAGTTAACCGGCGAACTAAATTTAAACGTCAAACTACCGCCGCTTGCGATGTTCAATTCCTGGCTGATGCGAAACTCCCTGCGCTCGAAAAAGCCGGTTTGACCGACGTCTACGCGCAACCTGCCAGTACCAGCGTTCTCGCTAGTAAGAAGCAGCTCATTAAACCAACTACTTAAAAAATCTCTGCTCATAATAAAAAACCCGCCTATTCAGCGGGTTCCTTTTCAGACTTTTTGCCGCCCCGCTTGACTTCTTCTACATCAAGAGCGCCACGAAGCGCAGCTATTAAATCATCATCATCGGTCTCGACTTCGCCAGCCGACAAGCTAACCAAGCCGCCACGGACAAGCAAGAGCTTATCCGTGGACAGGTTGAACTTAGGCAATGTTAAACAGCCGTGCCATGTGAGTTTTAGACTGACGCACTTCCATCGCGAAATCGCCCAGAATACGGGTACGCTCACCGTCTTGACCTGGTTGCGTTGCGTCCAGTGTACGCCATGCGCCAGAATCAGAAGCGTTACCGTTCGCCATCGGCACAACAGACACCATACCAGAATCGAAGATTACCAGCTCATCGTCTGCCAAGTTGGTATCAATAACGATTTGGTTGACGTTACCAACCAACGGCAGGTCAGACGGCAGACGCAGTACAGAACCTTCGTCAGCAGACCAGTCAGCCAAACGCTGACTGTTGTAGTTGGCAGACACCAACGCAGACAGCTTGCGAGCCTGCTTGATACCAACAGCAATCGTGTTAGCCATGCCGCCACGGCTGACGATTTCAGCGTTCAGCGCGTTGATTTGGTCCAGCGTCAAGGCTGCTGCGCTGTTGTCGGTCTTGATTGCGCCAGCTTGGTCTAGGAAAAAGCGCAGGCCACCGGTATAGCTCACTGAGTTTGCGCCGATAGTTGCAGTAGCCCGACGACCACGAACCAAAGCACGGTCCATTTGGATTGTCAGTTGACGGATACGCTCAGAGACTTGGAAAGCCAAGCTGTTAGTGTCACCAAACTGGATGGTTGACAGTGCGCGACGCGAGAACTCTACAGCGGTATCCATTGTCTGAAAGAAGTTTTCCACTGGGTCTGGCTGGAAGATGCCGTCGTTTTGTGCCAGTGAGTTTTCTTCACGACCAACAGAATCAATGGTCAACACTTGACCGCTGGTCAGTGCCGCAGCAGTGGTACCACCGAAGCCACGAACAACAGTCAGGTCGTTACCAGATACAGCAGTTACTAGGATAACTTCTTGTGAACCGGTTGGTGATAAAGTCATACCAGCGCGGAACTTAGTACCGTCAACGACTGGGATGGTGGTTGCGCCAACCAATACAGCGCCAGTGGTAGCTGAACTGGTTGCGTCTACGCGCATATCTAACCAGCCCATTTTGTAGCCGTCATAAGCGGAGCGAGCGCCGCCCATCTGGACAACTGACAAAATACCGGTACGGTTTGATCGTGCAATTTCAAACGCTTCGTTAATAACTTGGTCATTTAAAGCGGCAGCTAAAACGCCGCTGGTGATTACTGGAGCTGGCATAAATACCTCTAAGTGTTAAGTTAAGTGTGCTTTCAAAAAGCCGTTGAGGTCGCCTTTTTTCTTGGCTGCCTCCGCTTTCTCATTGGCGTTTGGAGCACTGCCGCCAGAACCGCCGTTACCGTTCACAAGGCCGCCACCGGTTGTAGTGACTTGACCTTTAATCAAGCGCTTGAAACGAGCCTCTTTCTTTAATTCAGCTTCGAATCCTGCGCGGTCAACGCTTAAGGCACTGCCATCAGCGCTGCAGTAAACTTCTTTCCCAGTAGCTGGGTCAATCTTCACCCGATGCCGTATAAGGTCAGCAATTGCCTCGCCGTCCTCTTTGTCGATACCTAACGAAAGACCAATTTTGTCAGCCAGTGACGCTGCTTGTTGCGTTGCCTGTTTAGCTGTAAGCTCCTGCTCAACCTCGGCGCGTACACGTTCAGCGGTCCGCTTTTCAAGGTCTGCCATTTGCTCTTGATAGCGCTTTTCGATTTCAGCAACATCGCCCTTGGTCTTAGCTTCTTCTAAAGCCTTGGTGCGTGCTTCTTCAATATCTTGCGCTTTCTGCTGCTCAAAGGTTTTCAGCTTGCTGTCAAGCGCATCTAAGCTACCTTTCAGCTTGCCTACTTTAAGCTCTGCAACAGGCACATAAGCGCCTTCGTTTTCTGTGTAGTCAGACTTAACAAAGTCTGGCAACTGGTCGAACTGTTCTTTCGTTAGTGGCATCGGATACTATCCTGTAAATTAGCTGGTACGACCAGCGGTCTTGTAAATTCTATTCCCCGCCGTCGGCCGCGTCAAGTAACGCCTCAGCGTCCTGCTGCAATACGCCGCCAGCCTGCATCTGTAATAGCGCTTCGGTGCGGTCGATTAATCCGGCTAAGTAGTCGTTACGAATGGCATCACGGTCTTGCGCTGACAGCTTGCCACGGGCAAATTCTCGTGAAAGCGTAATGGTTACGGCATCCATGTTTTGCTCAATGGCATCAGGCGCCCACAAACCTTCAAACATGCCGCAATACAGGCACATGCGCTTGTAAACCGCTTCGATTGAACCAGCAAGCGTCACCAACCTGGCGTTTTGTTCGGATGCGGTAATGCTCGCCTCTGTTGCTGTGCTGGCTGAAATATCGCCCTGAATCACAGCGCCCAATTGCCGCGCCTGCTCGGTGTTTCGCTCAAAATACTGCTCATAAGGTGCAACGGTTGATTCAGCGCCGACAACATCAACTTCCATTGAGCCAAACAGAATGTTGGTCGAGCCTGAGCCGGTCATAATGAAATCGCGGCCATTTGCTTGAGTGAAGCTGTCCCAATCGTTAGTCGTTGCGCCTTTAATGTAGGTCGTCGGCGGCAGGTTGCGGATTGTCTCTTTATACTCAGCGCTCATGCGATAACGAGCCAGTGCAAGGTCGCAGATTGGAGATAAATAACCAAGCTCGATTGGCAGCTTGCCGGACGACAACTCTTTGTCGCTGGCAAACAGTACCGGCAACCACTTCAACAGATTACCGCCAACGCGAACCTGTACGCGCTCGCCTTCACTCAGCGCCTGCGTGCTGTCGCGCACAAACTTCTGCTGGTAATAATCGCCGTTTTCATCAAGTGCCAGCACAATAAAAGATTCGACCGTTTCACGCACTGCGCTGTAGACGTTGAACTTATAGCCAACTTCTCGAAGCATAACGTAAACAAGCTGTTGCGTGCCGTTCACCCTGTCGAAATGCCAGTTAACAACGTTTTCTCGGCTGTAAGCTTTGATTGTTGCGCGTGATTGTAGCGCTTCGACATCAGCAAGGCTGACAGATTCAAGCTCTGCATCTGACAACCCTTTGTAGTCAGCGACCAAGCATTGCCACTTAACCGCAAGTACTTCGCCAGCTGTTTGTTGCATTGCACCGCTAAGCGATAAGCCATCGCCATCTGCTGACTGTTTGAGGTATTCTATAGCATCAGGCAGCTCGATTTCAGCCGCATCAAACTTCATGCGTCCGGTTAGGCTCTCTTTGGTTTGCGCTGGGTAGTTATCATACTCAGCGTTTGCCAAGTAAATCTCGTAACGGATACGCGCATCTGAGCTGGTTTTATCAACGCTGGACGGATGCGGCAAAAACTGCTCGCGCTTGAGCTTTACAAAAAACTCACCAGCTAACGCCGTGCGGGTTTCTTCTAACTTTGGCTGCATCACAACAGCTTCAGGATGGTAAGTGATAATCTGCATCTTGCAAGCCCATTAAAATATTGTTGTCAGTATAAGCTAGTGGTCGGTCCACTACAACCCAGCCCGTTTAAACGCATCGGCGTACTTGGCGCGCAGCTCGGCTAACGTAAGCTCGCGCCCGTATGCGTCTGACATCCTGTCGAGTGGCAGCTTGCCATCAAGGAATAGCTTAGCTCTCGTTGCACCAAGTGAATCAATGACAAATTCGCGGTCCTGCATCTTCAACCATGCGCCAAAAGACATATCCGCTGGCACTTGCTCAATCTCAAAAGCACCAATATCTTTCTTGCCTTTGTACTTGTCGCCGCGCTCGTATTCAGGTCCGCTGCCGGTGGCTGCTCTGTCAATGCCCTTGCGCGGGTCTCCCATTCCTTTTAATCCGTATACAATTTGGGTACGGCAAGAGAAATGATAAGGCGGGTATCCGACAGGCGATTCATTTACCGACCAGCCGTCAGGGTATTGCACGTTGATTGATATGCATTTTTTTGAGGTGCGGTTGTCGAATGTAACGAGCGGATATTCACGGCTGACAATATCAAGGTTATCGTTCACCATTGCGCGTCGTGCTGACTGGCTATAATGCTGCATGCCAGTGCGGGCTAAAGCCTCGGCTCTAGCGCCAAGATTACCTGCAACGTACTCGCCATCAGGTGTCTTTGTGATTATTGCTGCTTTTATTTCTTTGGCAATTTGGTTGACTGTCTTTTTTGATTGATAGCCTGCAATCACGATTGACTGCGCATTTTCGATAATGCTGCTTGTGTTTTTTTTAATAAAGTCAGCCCACAACCCAGCCGTTACAAGCTCGCCTTTTTGCAAGCTCATCAGCGCCGACTGCACAAAGCCATCTATCTGCTGCGCACCTGGCACAACCGGCAAGCCTGAAAGCTCAGCGTGAAACTCAGCGTCAAACACGGCAAGCTCTAACAGCTCATCAGTGAATTTCTGCCAAGCTGGCGTCATTGCTTCTTCAATGGCTTGCTTGATTGCGCGGTTTACAGCGTTCAGCTTTGTTGGCGATTGGATAGTTTCAGCATCAAGCAGAATCAACCGAACAGCCGCAACAGCATCATCAAGCGACTTAAACAGCCCTTTGTTGATTAGGCTGGTTGCTACTCGTTGGATGTTGAGTTCGTGTTGCAGTAGTTGGTTGATGTTCATTATCGGCCTCAATAAAAATGCCGCTACTGGAATAGCGGCATTTGATTATCCTGCGTCGCCAAACGCAAGTACGTAAACATAGAGAGTTTTCCGTAAAAGCGTTTTAATGCTAGTGCAATATCCATTTCCTGTCCAATCATTTACTGCATTCCTTCACATGGTCTTTCGCTAAATCCAGTACGCCAAGCACGGCAACAAGAGAAACCTCGCCGTCATACTCGTGAATTAAGTCCTGCAATCGACTGTATAACTCCTGCTCTTTACTGAACTTTGGTTGTTTCGGGAATTTGATTGCTTCTTTCATTATCGACCCATTCTGATTTGGGTTGTTAGTGGTTTAAGCACAGGCATTAAGTATGCAATAGGGTATCCAAATGCGTCAACCTGATGGTCATACCCTGATTTTTTATCTGGCTCGCCGTTGTCATCGTATGGTTGTTGCTCAAGACATTTGGCGGTTTCAGGGCAAGCATTAGCGTTAACGTGAAGCCTATCATCTTCAAACGCCTTGTTTACTGAAATCACCCTATCTTTCACTCGCGGGTTTGCGTCTTTAGCGACAACTGAAAACATAGCATTTGTCAGCAAATCAATGTCAGATGTTGACGCTCCTTTGCTGCTGTGATTCTTGCCGCTTGCGTCTGGATAAACAGTTATCTTATGACCTGCACTTTGCCACCTATCTTGAATGAGCTTAACCATGTAAGGCGTGTCGCGCCCATTGCTGACCTCTGCCACTTGATGCAGTCCATCTTTTCGCTGAACAAATACACAAGCCGCCATTCTGTTAACATTAAAATCCATGCCTATGATGAGCGGTTCATTTGGCAATATAACCTCGTTACTGCCGCATTTTTGACGGTTGTAAGACGGGTAAACGCTGCCAGATGTGAGGTTTACAAACTGACCTTTAAGGTACGCTTCAATAAGTCCAGCTGGGTATGTTTCTATCAGGGTGCTGATGTAATCTGGTGGTAAATAATCGGCGTTTTCGTAAGTTGACGCCTGAACCATCGAGTAGCTTGGCGTCGGATTGTCTTTGAATTTCGCGTACACAAACCTGAAGCCTTCCGGCGTTGTGGTGACGCCTATCCCGTTCTCAACGCCAGGTATTACTAGGCGCAAACGTGCGACAATTTTGTTCCATGCAGAATCCGCTTTGTTTTTTGGTAGCGTGTCGATCTCATCGACTAGCGCCCGCGATATTTTGAAACCAACAATAGACGATGGGTTGTCCATTGAGCGACAAATAATCGTGCCGTAATAAACGCGACCCCGATAAAGGTGAACTTCTTTGTTGCTTTCCTTGATGTCAACACGATAACCCATCATTTCAGCGGCCTCAGCCATTGTCGGGTAGAAAATATCTCTGATAGACGGGTAAGACGTGCCAAAATAGCCTTGCACAGTTTTAGGGTTCTGTCCGGCAAATATAAGCAGGTCAAGACACCCAACAAATGTCTTGCCTGAGCCAAACCCGCCAACGTAAGCGCGGTATTTTGTGTTAAGGCCGTTAAGAAATATGTTTTGCGGTGCGCTAAGACTTGGCATTGGTGATTTCTACCTCACCAGCAGCTTGACGAACCTCGAAGGTGATATTGAGTGGCTGCGGCTTTTGATCGTCATCAAGTGGTTCTGGAGATGCCCTCCATTGCTCAGGCCTTCTATTTTTCAGCCAAAATATAGCCGCAGTTGTGTCTGGTTGCACAATTTCCCTGTATGGCACAACAACTTCTTGCCCTTGAAATTGAAAAATCTTTACCGCTTCGTGAGTGTATCCAACAGCTCTGCGGTAAAGCGCCATCTCAACTCTGTCATCTGTTTTAGCCTTGCCGACCTTTAAGGCCTCGCAAAACTCAGGGTATTCATTGCGCCATCTGTAGAGTGTTGCGGTGTGAATTTCAAGCGCCTCGGCAACATCGTTATCTGTTGCGCCAAGTTCGCATAGCTTTTTTGCGATTGAAGTGTATTCGGGCTTGTACTTTGTAGGCCGCCCGCCTTGTTCTTTAGCCACTGGCTTTGCCTCGTGTTAAGCAGGTACTACCTGCACCAAAAGCATAGCAAAAAAAAGCCGCTAGTTAAAGCGGCTTGTTCCACGACGCATGCTGGCGCAACTCCGCAAGATAATCCTGCACACGCCCCATGTAGCAAAACTGGTACATGTTGGTCGTGTACGCGGATGTTGTGTTTGCTCGGTGTATTCTGAATTTCATGGCTTTAACGTATGCCTCTCGTATGACTGGTTTTTGATTTCATCAAGCACATTCATCACTTTCCATGCGCCAATGAAAGTATATTGGTAAGTTGTTACCGTACCATCCGCTTCGTCAATTTCTCGCATCGAGTAACCTGATGCACAAGTAACTACTTTACCTATAAACATGCCGATGCAAGCTCCAAATATCCATCCTGTCAACATGACTTGGGTGATATAAGTAACTAACAGGATAATATCGATCATAAAAACTCCATCCTCTCCACATCAAACACATGCACGTCGCCGCCAGTGTATATGTCGCGTGTTGCTGCGTATTGCACGGCATCTTTTGCTGACCTGCCGTGGTCAATTGCACACTTAGCGTAAGTGCCACCGCTTCCGATTGCTTCTGAGTAAGTTAGTTCAACTTCCCAGTAGCCAATCTCGCAGTCATAACGACCTTTAAACACCTTGCCATTTCTGGCGATTAACGCCGTGCAATCAATCTCAACATCAGGCTTATGGCGTATCAATTTAGGCTCGCAAAGGAAATTATCCTTATCATGCACTGACCCAGAGATGAAATAAAAAATACCATCAACGCAATAATGCTTTGTTGCGCTATCCGTTTTTATTTCATCACCTGCAACCTCTCTTGAGTCAACCGCAATCAGCCTTGCTTTGTGGTCGTAAACTATTGTTGTCATACCTTACCATCCAATAAAAACATCTTTTCAATACCCGCTGCCATAACCAAGCGGTCCTCAGGCGCAGAGTTAATAAACGCACCGAGCGTTGCATATTGCCGCTCGTTTTTGGTTGACTGCCGCAGCTTTCTTGCTGTCTGCACAATTGCAGCTTGTACGTTTCTCCCGTCAACGATTGCCAGTCGGTATGATAGCGCTATGGTTAGTGATTCGCTCATTCCGCCACCTCCATTAGCAAAAAGCACTCAGCTACAGCTCTGTTTGCGTCCTTGTTATTAGAATAAACAGAAACACCAGTCACATTGTTTTTTATTGCTGACCAGCCACCAACAGTCTCCAAGAGACTTATCTTAAATTTCTTTATAAGACTCATAGTCACCTCATCACTAAGCCCATGAAATTCCCAGAAATCGCCGCTTGCTTGCGACGGGTAAAGCAAAACAATAGGGAAAATTTCGCTGTATTTCCAATGTCTGACTTTATGTCCAAGCTTCTCCGCAACAGCGCCTGACACCTGCCAATCTGACAATAATTCGAGCTGCTCTTTTGTAAAAATCATTGCTCAACCTCCACACCCCACCGCCCACCAACATCCTTAATCTCGTATGTGTACTGAAACTGATTACAGTTCAGCGTGTAGCCATTGCCCCAGACGTATTTAATGACCGCGCTCACCGAATCGCAGCGATAGCCGTTAAGCTGCACCAGCGTAGTCAGTGCCTGTACTAACTCAGGGTGGTGCTGGTCAACGCCAATAGCGTCTTGCTCGATTGGCGCGTCAGCTAGTGCGGTGCCGACGGTGAATACGGCGGTTAAGAGGATTGGTTTTAGGTTCATATCAAGCGACCTCGCTACCAGAAACACCAAATACGCCGCCGACAGCGACTTCTACGCTGAACATGCCGTAACACTCCCAACACTCGTTTTCCTCGACTGTCCCAACATCTGAATTTGGAACGATAAAATCATCTACGGGCATTGGCTCACCTGCTGGGTGCTTTCCGCACATAGGGCATAACAAAATTTCACCTGATTTGTAAGCTTTCATTTATTCTCTCCGTTGTTGTTAACACCGCGCCACTATAGCGCGGTTTTGTTTAGTTAGTGGTCGTACCAACGGCTAGTTCCTTAGCCCTCTGCAACGAAGCAATAGCCTCGTCTATGTCCTGCTCAAACGTCTTTGCGTGGCGTTGGCCTGGTATAAGCATCTTCTTCAGTGCGTGAGCCAATGCAGGACAAGTTACGCCATAAGCCACAAGGACGTCATACAAATCAATCTGAACGCCTTTTATGGTTCGGTGGTACTTTGACACTGGTTTAGCGTTTAAATCGCTTGTGGTGCGTTCTGGTGCGTTATACACTAAACCATCGTTACCGTTCGTGCCAACAATGTCGATACGCTGTTCTGACGGCCAGTCCAAAGACCTTGTTTCAAAATCTTTGTGGCGGCTCAACCCAATCATGTCAACGCCATGATATCGTGATACATCATCTGATACGAAAAACCGCATTTTCCCATTGTCTTTGTCGTGCTCCCAGAAAAGCTCGTTTGCATAACATACTGCTCGGGACGGTGCTTTACTCCAATCCACTCTGCTCATATCAACCACCAAGTAATCAAGCCAATAAATACCGCCAACAAAAACAAGTCGCGGTCATAACCCAGCCCGTCAAGTGGCTCCCACGTGCGGCTGCACATAGTTTCGCACTGCATGTCACACGTTTTGCATTTTTTACTCATCCGTTCACCCTCAGAAAACCATTATCATCCACATACAACTCCCCCTCAGCCAGCAAGCGCTGCGCAATGGCACGGCTGTTCGGCTTCAGCTCTGACAGCTTCACGTAGCCTTTCTTACATTTGTCCAGAAGTGTTTTGTGTAAACTAACCATCCTAAAGTCTCTCCATTCCGATTAACTCTTTGTTCGTAACCTTGGCACTTTCCCGCCAAGCCCTGTTGTTGTAGTACAGCGCATATTCACCTTGCGGGTTCACCCGATACAGCGTCTGGCCCATCAGGTAAATCTGGTTCAGGTGCAGTCCATATTCAAAACCCTGTCTGGCGTCCTGCTCGCCTGTGAACCACCGTTCGAACAGGGCGGATTGGATGTCTGGCGTCATGCAGTCTCGTCCTCCATCTTCTCGTTAATCTCCCGCCGCCGTTGTGCATGCTGGCGGTATTCCTCGGCAGGCGACATGCCGCCAAAAAACGCCGCATGCCGCTGGCGGTCTTGCTCCCATTGCTCGGCGTTGTGTTTGCAGCCAAGCCAATACCACACCTGCTCAGTTGACGCGCCGACCATTCTGCCAATCTGCGCGTAGTTGCGGTGTCCGGCGCTCCATAGCGCTTCAGCTTGTTGTTGTTTACTCTTCATCCGCCATCGCCTCCAAAATCGCTGCATCTGCAAAACAAACCGCCTGATTAGCGTACATGCAAAGCAGGCTTGCGCTGTACGGCATAACGTCAGCAAGTTGCTTCAGGTCGTAGTCAATGACTGGCCGCATTGGTTGCCAGGTGGTCATAAACTTAACTCCAAATCATAAAAAGCAAAAATAACACGCCACATAGCACCCAAGTAATCAACGAAAGCACGCAGATACTTGAAGATAAATAGCCAAAGTCGCCGTATGTTTCTTTTTCAAAATTGCAAAACAACAAAGACAACACAAAGAAAATCATTGCAGTCAGCATAATTTTAATCAGCATTACGCACCCCCGTGGTTGCCATAGCCTGCTTAGCCTTGCGCGCAATCACATCAGCGCAAATCGTCTGCACCATCGCCCTCATCACCGGACAGTCAGAATCGACCACAGACTGAAAAAACAGGTCCATTTCAATATCTGACTTAGACATTAAACACTCCCCAAACTCATAGCCGGTTATCACAACGCTTTTGCGTGCATCTTCAAGCGTCAGGTCGTAGGCTGCGTCGCTGTCGGCCTGGTGGTCGTGTAAGTGGTTGCCGTGTGGTGTCATGCCTCACCTCATGCTTTTGCGAGTAGTTTCTGAGCGCTTTCGGCGTCAAATATCCCATTACAGATTTGCTCCAACAGCGCATACATCTCCGGTGCTGCTGCGATTAACGCCGAGTTTGCATCTCGCTCTTTGCAGTTCCACATGGCGCAAACCTGCTTGCCGTTGTCGCCGCAAATTTGGTTACGTCCATTATTGCTAATGGTCGATTTCCACGCGCCAGCCGTAAATTTTGTTTCGCTCATTTCGTCCGCTCCAGTTCCGCCAGCAGGGCGTCTGCGCATTGAATTGCGCTACTAGATACAGCTGTTGCCAATTCGCTAGATGCAAAGTTAACGGCTTGGTTAGCCAAAATCCCCTGCATCGCCGCCATTGCAAGCTGCTCGCGTTTTGTGAGGCCGACACATGAGTTTCTTGGTATTGCGCCGAAAGGGTACGGCTCGCTTGTTATTGGCATAGCCGGTAAATCGCCATTCTTGATTGTCATGTTATCTCTCCATCGTTGTTGATAAACCAATCATAACACCGGTTTCATGCGGTGGTGGTCTGACCAGCGGGTCGGTAATGGTCGGTAAGCGGTCGGTAAGCCTGTATTTTCACGCAAGGTATTGTTTTTAAAGCAAAATCAGCAAAACGGTAAGACGGTAACGATTTTCTTCAAGTTTATGACTATCACCAAAAAACCAATGATTAAAAATTAGAGATAAAAACAGAAAAAATGGAAGAATAAGAAAAAACATTACCGACTACTACTTTTTTGTTGTTTTTATTATTATTTTCAGTAGTTTAGGTAGGTAAGCCTAATCTTACCGATGCGTTACCGAGCGTTACCGTCGGTAAGATTTATTACTGGTTAATACCAAAATGCTTTACAAAAAAGCATTGCTTTTGTGTATGTCAATCTGCTTTAATTTTTACCAGAAAACTGCGAAAAATCTTACTGAGGCAAAAATGGCTAAAAAATTGTGCTTTGAATATGCTGAAAAAATACCGACAAACGTAAGGCTTACCGACCATGCAAAATCTATCTATAAAAGCATTGGCGGCGGCAAATTTGCTCGCGGCCTTGAGCTTTCAGCGAGAAAAGTCGGCATCTACTGCGAAGGTCATGACAATTACGATACGGCGGCAGCGGTCATAGATAGCCAGGCAGATGCAAACCTATCAATCGACAGCGCTGTTGATGAGTGGATAAAAGATGGTTTGTCCTTACCAGCAATGATGATTGCGCTCGGTCAGATGATTGCTTCTAGCTTAATTACTATCAGCGCTGACGGGCTTCGCTTGAAAAAGGCTGTAAACAAATGAGCATTGCAAGCCATTTATCCATGTGCAAACCGATAAAGGCAGAAAATCAAGTTCTTCAGTCTCTTGGTATTTTACCCAGTGAATGGCCTGACCTGCTTGAGTATCAAGGGTATATCACTGCACCTTTGGTTGATTTCCATACGGGAAATATCACGGCCATAGCTTGCAGTGACGGCATCAATAGAGTGTCATTTGCTGGCGGATTTAAACCAAGACAGTGTGGTTTTTATGCTGGCACGGCAGTAAAGGTTGACGAGAATTTGTCATATTTTATCGGTACTGATAAGCCGTTGATTTTCTGCACTGACTTGCTGACTTCTCTTTTGCTGCACAAGATAACAAGCTTCCCCGTTATGTTTTGTACTGATGTTTCAGCGTTTGCATTTTCAGGTGCAACAGAATGTTATGTTCGAAGCAGTTCACCAGCTGCTTTTGAGGCTGTGCTTGATATGTGCGGCCCTGTGGACGTTTGGTTTCCTGTTGGCAGCATCGAAAAAACAAGACACGTAAAATGGATGGATGCGGTGCAGGCTGCATCAATGATTGAGGTTAAGTATGATCACACCTGATTACATAAAGGCACAACAGCACGCAAGGAAAGAGAGTCTACCGCTGCCGATTGCTGCAATGGACCTGCACAGCGCCAACATTAAAAACCCGATGTACTGGCCTGACGTAAACTATTTCACAGGAGACGATGAATCAGAGAAAACGCCAAACATTATCGAGCATGGAGGGTTTATCGCAGAACTGGCAAAAGAAAGGTGTTCAGAGGTTATTTTTCCAGAGAACAGCGCTTTTCTGCATGGACTTGGAGTTTTTGCCGCTGCTTGCGGGTATAAATTCCGCTATGAATACTACAGCGAAGAAAAAGCCGTAACGCTTTACTGTGTTGTTAGTCAGCCGCCGTCAACAGGTAAAAGCTCTATATCATCATTTTTCACAAAGCCTTTTGCTATGGCTTTTTCAGAGATAAACCAAGCCAACAAAAAGAAAAGAGCAAAGCTCCTATCTGAGCTGAAAGAGCTAAGAGCAGAGCAAAAGCAAGGACGGGAGCTGTCACTTGAGATTGAGCAGTGCGAATTTGCCTTATCTGAAGTTGAGCATGTAAAATTCATTATGGATGACGTGACATCTGAGGCGGCAGAGGAACAGGCATCAAAACAAAACGGATACTTAAACATCGTTTCTGCTGAAGCTGACGCAGTAAATATTGTTCTTGGCAGCGTATACGGCGACGGGAAAAGCAAATCAAACCACGGACTTTTTCTGAAAATGTGGGACACTGAATATCACAGCTCAGCTCGTGTTAGTCGTGACGGTTTTGATGGTGAGCTTTACGGTTCTGTTTCTGTGCTGGCGCAGGATGAATCAATAGATACGATATTGCGCGTCGGTCAGAATGGCAGAGGTATTTCCGAGCGGTTTTTAATGATAAGAGAGCCAAACCTTTTCGGTAAACGGAAAAGCTCAATGCGAAGGAAGATAGACAAAATTCTGGTTTCTGAATTTATAGAACTGGCTAAAAACATCGTTAACGAAGGTAAAAAGGTTTTAAAAATAAGCGCTTCATCAATGCGGCTGATTGATGCAGTTACTGACGAAATTGACGATAAAATGGCGGACGGAAAAGAGTTTAGCAGCACGATGATTCGAGGTGCTGCCGGTAAGGCTGATAAGCAGATAATAAAAATTGCGTGCGTTATGCACATCGCTGAAGACTGGAAGTCTGGCGGAAAAAGACGCTTAACAGTTGATGAAAAGCACGTTAAAAACGCCATCAAGATATTCATGGAGCTTTTGAAAACATACCTGATTGCAGCTGACTCCATGCGCATTACTGGCTCAAAAACTGAGTTGGTTTTTGTTGCTGATAAGTGCACAGACTTGGCGAAGAAGAAGGTTTTTTCATTGTCATCAGCTAGGATGAGAGACGAGATAAGGAATCGCGGACCGCTAAAAGGTATGTCAGGACTGGCAGCAAAACTAAAAGACGAATACATACCAGAGCTACAAAAACGAGGGTATATCGTCCAGCACGATGACATGATTTACATTAATCCGAAACTGGCATAGAGCAGTCGGAAATAACGGGAGAATGACTATGACTTACCAATTACGGCCTGAATACCAGCTACCTGCGCACATCGCAACGATTAAGCATTGTCGCGCATCCAGTGAACCGGCATTTCACAATATGAGCGTCGGTGCAGGCAAAACTATCAATATCGCTTTTATGTGTCAGCACATAGTCAGCAAAGGCGGCAAAGTTCTGGTGCTTGCTCGCCAGGGTGAGCTTATTGAGCAAAATGCCGATGATGCGTGGGCTATTGGCGTTAAGACGTCAATTTTTAGCGCCAGCTTGGGGAAAAAAAGCACTGTGTTTAATTGCGTGATGGGCACGGAAGGTACGGTAAGCAATCATTTGCTTGATGCGTTCAGTGCGTGGCTGCCAGATTGTATTTTAATTGACGAGTGCCATATGGTGCACTGGCAAGATGTTATAGATTGCTGTGAATTAGCGGAGCAGCAGCGCGAACTGATCGCATCGCTTAGTAATAGCGACGAATACAGCCAGCGATTTGATGAGCTTTTTTACAACAAAGAGTTTTCGCAGTACGCGAAGATTATCGCTCACTTCAAACTCAAAAAACCAAAGCTGCGCGTGATTGGTTACACCGGATCGCCATATCGCGGCACAGAGTCAATCAAAGGCCCATACTGGAAGCATCAACTGTCAGACGTTGGCACAATGCAACTGATACAGCTTGGCTTTTTAGTGCCGCCAGTGTTTGGCTTTGGTGATGATGAGCACCATTACGACCTGAGCGAATTTAAACCCGCAGGCGGAGAAGGCGCGCACGATTTTACAGCGCAAGAATTGGCAGCAATGGGGCGCAAGCTCACCAAAGATAAAACCATGACACAGCAAATCATGGAGCAAGTGCAGGACATCGCATCCACCAGAAACGGCGTGCTGATCACTTGCGCAAGCAAAAAGCACTGTGATCAAGTGGCTGAATGCCTTCCGGCCGGAACGTGGGGTATTGTTACAGATGACACCAGCACAAAAAACCGCAAAGCGATTTTGGACAAAGCCAAATCCGGTGAAATTAAGTACGTCATCCAAATAACTTGTTTGACTACTGGAGTAAACGTGCCTCGTTGGGACTTGCTTGTTATTCTGCGCAAGATTGGAAGTTTGACATTGCTCATACAGCTCACAGGGCGCGTTTTGCGACAATTAAAACCAGAGCAGATAGCGCAAGGCGTTAAAAAATATGATGCGCTTGTGTTGGATTTTACAGACACATTTGAAAGCATGGGCGACATCTACGACGACCCAATAGTAAACCAAGCGCTGATGCAGAAGCGCCAAGAGCAGCGCAATGATTCAATAGAGTGTCCAAAATGCAGCACTTTGAACAGCAAGCATGCCCGACGTTGCTGCGGTGTTGATAGTAAAGGTCAGCGCTGTGATCACTTCTGGATTTCTCGCCAGTGCCAGAACTGCGGAGCGCATAACGACACAACAGCAAAAGACTGTCGAGAGTGCGGGGCCGTACTGATTGATCCGAATGCCAAGCTGCTGAACAAGGCTTACACGGATGCAGATTTCAAGCCGGTTAAGTCATTCAAGGCATCGCCAGGCAAAGGCGATAACCTGATCATTACTTATCACCTCGATAGCACATATTTTGACGATGGCATAGAAAAGCCAGAAGTTGCACGGGAGTTTTTCAGCCCGTTCAGCCCGCAACCACACATTAAAAAAATGTGGTATCGCTGGCTACAACAACATGCGCCATTGCCTGACATCAAAAACAAAATTATGCGCCCACGCAATAACGCTGAGATTTGCGCAGCTATCAATCAGTTTGCAGAGGTGCCAACGCATATCACGCACCGGATTAATCCGAAAGGCTATTCAGTGATTAACCGGAAAAAGTTTAAATCCGCTGATGAAGTTGTGACTAATGAAGCAACGGAAAGCCAAATCGAGGCAGTCCAACAATGAAGCTGCTTAAAGTTACAAAATCATACAGCACAGAGATACCTGATAACGTCACCGTGTACGGCGGTGACTATTTCGGAGAATGCAACAGCGAAGATTCAGACTTAATCAGCTTTGTGTCGTGGATTAAGTTTAATTACCCGCATCTTGTAAACCTCGTGTACCACATACCAAACGAAGCAATGAAGCCGGTACAGGGTATCGTGATGGATAAGAAAAAAGGCGTTCTTGATGGCGCGCCTGATGTTTGCATCGCCTTGGTTCCGGCTGTTTACATCGAAATGAAAAGACGCTGCGTGAAGAAATCACTATACAACACAAAAAGCCGCCAGCACTTTTCAAGGCAGCTTGAGGTTTTATCGTCGATGGCATCCGCTGGCAACCGCTGCTTTGTAGCATTTGGGCTTGATGCTGCAAAACAAATCATAAAAGAGCTTGCTTTGTAGTAGCAGATTTACTACTATCCAACCGTCAACAACGGAGGAAGTTATGACAACAAAACAACCAGCGCAACCGCGCAACATTTACCAGCGCATCAATGCTGTAATGCAAGAAATCGACTACATCAAGAAAGATAAAAAGGTATCAGGCGGCGGCGCTAATTATGCGGCAGTTAGCCACGACCAAGTTGTCGCAATGCTGCGCGATTCACTTGTAAAGCATGGCATTGTTTACTATCCAGAGCAGCTTAACAGCAATGTACTGGTTGCCCGTGACAAGTCAAAAGACATCGCCATGATGCTTTACGAAGGCGAGTACAACATTCACTTTGTCAATATCGACGATGGAACGGACCGATTGACTGTTCGCATTGTAGGCCACGCCAACGATAACGGCGACAAAGCGCCAGGTAAGGCCGTGACATACGCAACAAAATCTGCGCTGCTAAAAGTGTTTGCCATTGAAACAGGAGAAAACGACGAAAGCAGAAACTATAAAGAGCCTGAAGTTGTTTACGCAACTCCTCAACAGGTAAGTTCATTTTATGATTTGCTGGCAGCTACAGGAGCAGAAGAAGGCGCTGTAATGAATCATGCCTGCATCAACGTGCTGAAATATGGTCAAGTATACGGATTTGCGCAGCTTCCGGAGCAGCACGCCAACATTGTAATTGGCTTGCTTGATCAAAAGCTAAAACGCATGGAAAAGGATAAAGCCAATGCGACTGAGTAAGCAATCAATACTTGCAAGCCTTGCTGAGCATTCTGCTCGGCTTGGCTTTAACCCTACCGTCGTTGAGCAGCGTTCTCCGGAGTGGTTCAAGATGCGCCTTGGAGTTATCACAGCCAGCAAAGCCAGTGATTTTTTGGCAGCTGAATCCACCGACACTTACAAAAACTACATTGCAGAAAAAGCGGCAGAGCAGTTAACCGGAGAACTTCCAGAGGAAATCAACGCAAAAGCGCTGCAATGGGGGCGCGATCACGAATCAAGCGCATACGCTGCGTTTGAGTTTGTTACCGGATTAACCGTTGAGCAGGTTCCGTTTATTTATCGTGACTTAACCGGCAGCTTTGGCTGCTCTCCTGATGGTATTTGCAGCGATGGGGCTGGACTTGAACTTAAATGCCCGTGGTCAAGCCGCGAGTTTATTAAATTTGTGCGAGACAACATGCCAAAGAAAGAAGAAATCAAGCAGATACAGTTCTGCATGTGGGTTTCTGGCGCTGAATTCTGGCATGTTGCTAAATACGACCCGCGATTCAAAACGAAGCAACTGCACAGCGTCAAGTTCGCACGCGACGAAAAGATGATGCGCGAGTTTGACCAACGAGCAGAAATTGCTTTACGTGACCTACAGGAAATATATGAGGCGTTTGAGCAATGATTAAAGCAATGACAACTCAGGAGGTCGCAGAATTTCTAGGCGTGCATCCGGTGACACTGAGGAAGTGGCGCATGAAAAGCGAGCAGTATTCAGATTTGAATGATTATGAAGACTGTCAAGGGCTGCAGTGGTGGTACGAACATGAAAGACGCATCGTTTATAACTCAGAATGCGTAAAAAGATTAAAGCGAATTTTAAACAGAAGGAAAACAAAACAATGTACAAAGATAGGCTAGAAGAAGTGGTAAACGAGCTTGATGATATTATCTACCAAGTAAGAAGTGGAGCTATTGACCCTGCAAGCTTGCAAGGGACAAATCTAAACCCAGCCAATTGCGAAGACGCTGCCGAGTCTCTTGCTCAGGCGTGCGATTTGGTAATTAAATTCATTGATAATCATTTTTCAGAGTAAGGTAAAAATAATGACAAAAGGCATCAACAAAGTAATCCTGATTGGCAACTTGGGCGCAGACCCAGAAGTGCGCTACATGCCAAACGGTGAAGCGGTGGCAAACCTAACCATCGCAACGTCAGGGTCATGGACTGATAAACAGACCAATGAGAAAAAAGAGCATACTGAATGGCACAAGCTGGTTATCTACAAGCGTCTGGCCGAAATAGCCGGCGAATATTTACGCAAAGGCAGCAAGGTTTATGTCGAAGGCAAGCTGAAGACCCGCAAATGGCAGGACCAGCAAGGCATTGACCGTTATACAACCGAGATTGTCGTCAATGAATTGCAAATGCTGGATAGCAAGCAGGATGGACAGCAGAAGCCACAAAGCCAGCATCAGCCAACCACAACAAGTCCATCGCGTCAGCAGCAAACAGCGCAACCACAACAACCACGCCAAGATCCGCCGCAGTATCAGCAGCAACAGCGTCCGCCAATGCAACAGAACCACGGTGCGCCGATTGACTTCGACCAGGATATACCATTTGCTCCAATCGGTTTACATTGCCAGCGCTTGCTGCACTGCATGTAATTGGTGGTCTGACCACACCGCCATGTGTGGTGTGGTTTAATGAGTTTGGTTAATAACGGAGGATG
>JACCDR010976171.1_pt1 | contig 23729 bp, 18 predicted proteins | sample 7446431 | NCBI WGS metagenome assembly JACCDR01 (sample SAMN15323443, study PRJNA562643) | freshwater metagenome | isolation source: river surface water | place: USA:Blue River Watershed | collected 2017-08-17 | reverse complement strand
CCCAAATGTAGTATTTTTTCCATAAAAGCATGGATGTGGGTGAAAAATCCTGTTGATTACCCTTCAAAATATACCTCGACCATTCATCATAAAAAAGCTTACTTTGAAACATAATCTTTGCCAATAGCGTTGTGTTTGAAACGTCGATTTCAAACTTTCTTCCCGTTTCGATACAATGAATAAATTGATTGTGATTCCAATTGTTACCTTGTTGTTTTTGTTGATAGATTGGTACGTCTGGCAAGCTGTAAGGGTTTCTTTTCAAAATACCTCTCAAACGGTACAAACGACAGTGCGTTATGTGTTTTGGGGGCTAACCGTCTTAACGCTAACTGGTATGTGGCTCTACAACTTTACTAATCCTGATTGGCTGGGCAAAACGCTTCGTACTTGGATTATGGTTGGGGTGTTTATGAATTACTTTTCTAAACTTGTTGTCATTCTATTTTTACTTATCGACGACCTCGGCCGCTTGGTTCGTTGGGTTGTTGCCAAAGTGCAAGAATGGCAAGGAAAAGGCAATGTTGCTCCTAATACAACCGAAACGCCTATTAGTCGCTCAGAATTTTTGATGAAAACGGCCGTGGTAGCTGGCTCGATTCCTGCCGTAGCGATGACTTGGGGCATTCTTTCGGGAGCACATGATTATAGAATCAGAAAAGTAAAGCTGGCTTTGAAAAATTTGCCTAAAGCATTTGAAGGCTTAACGATTGCTCAAGTTTCAGACATTCACTCAGGGAGTTTTTTTAATAAAGTGGCTGTCAAGGGTGGTATAGATATGCTTTTGAACCAAAAACCAGATGTTGTATTTTTTACGGGCGATTTGGTCAATAATGAGGCAAGGGAGGTAAAAGACTATATTGATTTGTTTGGCAAAATAAAAGCACCATTGGGCGTATATTCTACCTTGGGCAACCATGATTATGGCGACTATCTCAAATGGGAAAGTCCGCAGGCGAAGAAACAAAATTTAGCCGATTTGAAAAAAGCTCATCAACTCATGGGCTGGGATTTGCTCAACGACGAACATCGTTTCTTAGAACAAAATGGCGAAAAATTAGCGATTATTGGTGTGCAAAATATCAGTGGTGCGGCTCGTTTTCATACGTATGGCGATTTGGCAAAAGCGGTAAAAGGTACGGACGAAGCGGCGGTGAAATTGTTGCTTTCGCACGACCCTACGCACTGGGATAAAGAAGTAAATACCCAGTACAAAGATATTGATGTGATGTTTTCGGGGCACACGCACGGAACGCAATTTGGCGTAACGGTAGGCGACAAAACGTGGTCGCCAGCACAGTATGTATATAAGCAATGGGCGGGTTTGTATAAGCAAGACGACCAACAACTATACGTCAATCGTGGTTATGGCTATTTGGGCTATCCGGGTCGTATCGGTATGCCTCCCGAAATTACGGTTTTTGAATTGACGAGAGCCTAAAAAAATCCCTACAACCAATCGTTGTAGGGATTTTTTTTACTAGAAATTGAACTGTGCCTGTAAACGAAGGAGATTCCCCGTTTGACGATTAATAGGCAAATTAGCATCTTCAAACGTTCGGTCAGAAATAGTGTAAGCTGCGGTGAGTTCAAAATAATTTTTGAGTTGCCACTCTGCTCCAATTTCAAGGTCTTTGACGAGGTAACGGCGTGCGTCAATTTCGTGTTTTTTACCTCCTTGATAGTACTGATATTTGACAAAAGGCGTAAGGTGGTTTTCTCCCATTTTCTTTCTCCACATCAATTGTGCATATCCTCCTTCAAGCTTTTTGGTTTCGGTGGTCATGGTTGTAGGGTTGAACTCTGGTCCTTCTCCTATGTTGTATTCTGCTTGAAAACCAAGAGGCTGTGGGTAAACTACGAGTGTTCCAGCAATCCGACGATCTTCAAAAGAAGTGGTTGTTACGAGGTTTTTTGTGTTTTTTTCGATGACAAATTTACCCGAATAGGCTTGAATAGCCGTTTCAATAATTTGGCCACTTTTGAGTTTGAAAGGGTAGGTAATACGAGAAACCACGTGGGGTTCGTTGTTGGCTTCGGCTTTGTTGGCATTTTGTCCGTTGTACACACCAAAGGCAAATACGCCATAGTCGCCACTACCTTTAAGCCCCGACGAAACCAAATACGCAAAACGCTCTCTGATGGCCGCTGGTGCCCAGTAAAAGAAAATACCCAAATCACGCTCGTTTGCCACAGGGCTGTTGGTTGCATCGGCACGGTCGAGGGCTAGTCGGTTTTGAGACGATTGCATATTTTCAAAACCATAAGGGATTTTACTTTGCCCAATACGAAGGCGGTATTCTTTTTTTGCATCTAAAGCCAAATCAAAATACGCATCTCTGATTTGAAAAGCATGTTGAAAGGAGTTGCTTACACTAGAGGCAAAGTCGGGCTGAATGTAAATGTAGAGTCTGTCTGAAATATCTCCAGAAAAGATAAGACGACCTCGACGGATAAAAAAGCCCCCATTTTCTCCCCATGACCTATCACATTGCTCACATTTTAATTTTTCGTTGGTTTCGAGCAGGCGATTGTAGCGAACTTGTGCATAGCCTCTAAGTGAAATTTTTTCATACCATTTTTTGGTATTTGAATCTTTTTTGGGTTCGTTAGCCGAATTTTGAGCAAAAGAAGAGATGCTGATGACAAGAGCTGTCATCAGGACGAAAAAGCCCTGAATAGTTTTCATTTAATTTAGATTTTCTATATTGGTTGGTAACAGTTTTGTCAATATTAATCAAAAGTACATCTCATGGCTTGACATGACCATGAGATGTATTTTTAGGGAAATTATCCGATAATCCAACGAAGGAATACAAACAACGTTGCTGAAATGAGGATGGTTACAGGTAAGGTTAATACCCAAGCCATCACAATGCTTTTTACGGTGCCACCTTGTAAGTTTTTGATGCCTTTCGATGCCACCATCGAGCCTGCAATACCCGATGATAATACGTGTGTAGTCGATACTGGCCATTTGTAAGCCGTAGCCAAACCGATGGTGATAGAAGCAACCAATTCGGCAGAAGCACCTTGTGCATACGATAAGTGTTGCTTACCGATTTTCTCGCCAATAGTTACTACAATTCTTTTCCAGCCAATCATTGTACCAAGGCCCAATGATAATGCAATCATCCACATTACCCAAGTTGGAGCAAAGTCGGTCAATGACGAAAGACCTTTATTGGCATTGCCAAACGAGAAGAACGGAGGCGTGTCGCCAGCAGTAGCTTTTTTCAAGGCTTTTTTATCATCAGCACTAAATGCCACAGCGTCGCTTTCTGATAATTTTTTGGTATGTTTTGTAATTGCTAAAACGTCTTTACGAATCTCTAATTTCTTTTCTGTAGATAAAGCATGGATTAAAGATTTATCCAATAAAATCTTGTTGAGTTCTGTAGTTGCCTTCATTACTTTAGCATAGCTTTCCTTTTCTGTCGAAGACAATTTGTTGGTGTCTATTTTACTAACAATCGTTTGTACCGTTACTACCGAGCCTTGTAATTTGAATGGGTCAATTTCGGTATTGATAGCAAAATAGCTTGGTAAAAACGCAATCAAAATCATCATCACAAGGCCGATACCTTTTTGTCCGTCGTTACGACCGTGGAAGAAACTCACCAAGGTACAAGTTGTAAACAACACTGCACGAATCCACATAGGCGGAGGCGTGTCTTTTTTAGGCTCTTTAAAAATCTCTTTGTTGGCAATTGATTTTTTTAAGATATACATAAAAACGATAGCCACAGCAAAACCAAATAAAGGCGACAGCAACAAGGCTTGTCCAATCTCAATGACTTTGTCCCAGTTTACGGTAGATAAACCTGCTTTATTTTCTGGTAGTAAAGCATAACCTACGCCAATACCAATAATAGAGCCAATCAATGTATGCGATGACGACGCTGGAATACCAAAATACCAAGTGCCTAAGTTCCAGATGATTGCAGCCCCAAGCATAGATAGTGCCGTTGCCATGGAGTGATACACGTTGGGGTCTATCAGCAAATCGGTGGGTAATAAGCCAATAATCGACATCGTTACGCCAACACCTCCTGTGAGCAATCCGACGAAGTTCATCAAACCCGACCATACAACCGCTTGGGTTGGTTTCAGAGAGTTTGTGTAGATAACAGTGGCTACAGCGTTGGCTGTGTCGTGAAATCCATTAACAAATTCAAAAGCACATGCTAAGAATAAGCAAAGGAAAAGAAGAATGAACAAGGATGTGTCTAATCCGAACATAGTATTGGGAATTAATTATACGATACAAGTTAAAAGCAACTAAAAATAACAATTAGTGAAAAGGCATTTCTGTTTTTGTCTTGTATCTATTTGTCTTTAAGATTTTCTATATTGGTAATTTCGGCACAAAAGTAAAAATACTTATTTACGTCAATGTTAAGGAATTGTTAAATTTGGTAACATTGGAATAATTGCCTGATGTGTAATCGAATAGTGATATTATTTTTAGGAATAATGTAAATTTAACGGGCATTATGTTGCTGTAACTGTTATGGAGAAACGATGCTGATACCCAGGATTTATAAATTGTTGGCTATTTGAAAGATTAGCCTGTAGAGTTTTATTACCTTTGTGGCATCAAATCGTAAAACTTAAAAACCGTGTGATTACAAGGCGGTTGTAATTATTATGTTGAGAAGACCCAGAAGAAATCGTCAGTCGGCTTCTATTAGAGCGATGGTTGAGGAAACGACCGTTACAGTAAATGATTTTATCTATCCGATGTTTGTCATGGAAGGCAATAATTTGGTGACAGAAGTAAAATCTATGCCAGGTATTTTTCGCTACTCGCTCGACAAGCTTTTAGAAGAATTGGCACAAGTGAGTGATTTAGGCATTCCTTCTATTGCTTTGTTTCCACAATTACCCGAAGAAAAGAAAGATAAATACGCTACCGAAAGCCACCGAGAAGGTAGTTTGTACCTCGAAGCCATTGCGGCTATCAAAAATAAATATCCACACATTGCTATTATGTCGGATGTTGCGATGGACCCCTACAGTGCTGATGGCCACGATGGAATTGTTGAAAATGGCATGATTATCAACGACGAAACCTTGGTTGTATTGGGCAAAATGGCCTTGGCTCAAGCCCAAGCAGGTGCCGACATTGTGGGCCCTTCCGATATGATGGACGGTCGTGTTGGCTACATCCGTGGGGTATTAGATGAGGCTGGTTATACCAACGTTTCTATCATGGCTTATTCTGCCAAATATGCTTCGGCTTTTTATGGCCCTTTTAGAGATGCCTTAGATTCTGCGCCGAAGTTTGGCGATAAAAAAACCTACCAAATGAATCCTGCCAACGTGCGTGAGGCATTGGTAGAAGCTGAATTGGATTATGCCGAAGGAGCTGATTTCTTGATGGTAAAGCCTGCTTTGGCTTATTTAGATGTAATCAAAACCTTACACGATAATTTTAATATTCCGATTGCGGCGTATAATGTTTCGGGCGAATATGCTATGGTAAAAGCGGCGGCTCAAAACGGTTGGCTCGATGGTACTAAAACCATGATTGAAAGCCTTACGGCTATCAAACGGGCTGGTGCTAAGGTAATTCTTACTTACTTTGCCAAGGAGTTTGCTCTTTTGTAGGAATCGTTGAAAGATAACCTGATTATTTTTTATCAAAAAATAAAAAAGTTGTGAAAGTAGTTCATTTTCATGATTTTATGAATAAAAAAATACAACTGTGAACCAAGAACGTTACGCACAAAGAGGTGTTTCTGCCTCAAAAGAAGATGTGCATAAGGCCATCGAAAAATTAGATAAAGGTCTTTTTCCTAAAGCTTTTTGCAAAATATCGCCCGATATGCTCGGAGGCGATGAGGCATATTGCAATATCATGCACGCCGATGGTGCAGGCACAAAATCGTCGTTGGCTTATTTGTATTGGAAAGAAACTGGCGATATGTCGGTGTGGAGAGGCATTGCCCAAGATGCCGTAGTGATGAATACCGACGACCTTATTTGCGTAGGTGCAACGGACAATATGCTGTTGTCGAGTACAATTGGGCGTAATAAAAACCTCATTCCAGGCGAAGTTATTGCCGAAATTATTAATGGTACAGAAGAAGTATTACAAATGTTGCGTGACAATGGCATTGGCATTTGGAGTACTGGTGGCGAAACCGCCGATGTAGGCGATTTGGTACGTACCATCATCGTCGATTCGACGGTGGTAGCACGCATGAAACGCTCAGACGTGATTTCTAACCATACCATTCAAGAAGGCGATGTGATTGTAGGTTTAGCGTCGTTCGGACAAGCTACTTACGAAAAATCGTATAATGGCGGTATGGGAAGCAACGGGCTGACCTCGGCTCGTCATGATGTATTGGCACATTATTTAGCCGAAAAATATAGCGAAAGTTTCGACCCTGCTGTACCTGAATCCTTGGTTTACAGTGGCTCAAAAGCATTGACCGATGCCGTTGAAGGTACGCCTTTGAACGTCGGACAATTGGTTTTATCGCCAACTCGTACTTATGCCCCTGTGGTAAAGGCACTTTTAAAAGAGTTACGTCCTGTCATTGATGGCATGGTACATTGCTCGGGTGGAGCACAAACGAAGGTGTTACATTTTGTCGAAAATGTACATATTGTGAAAGATAATTTGTTTGAATTACCTCCTCTTTTCCAATTGATTCATCAAGAAAGCGGCACTGATTTCAAGGAAATGTATAAGGTGTTCAATATGGGACATCGTTTAGAGGTGTATCTAAAACCAGCGTATGCACAAACGGTGATAGAAGTGGCTAACTCTTTTGGTATCAATGCCCAAATCATTGGCTACGTAGAGGCTTCGGAACAAAAACAAGTGACCATCCGCTCGCCTTATGGGACGTTTGTGTATTAAATAAAAATGCCATTGAGCCTGATTTGTTAGTAGCAAGATTGCTATATTTCCATTTCTTTAATATTTTACCTATTAGTGATAACAAATTGTTCGTTACTATTGATAATAAGGAAAAAGAGTTTAACTTTAAAGTCATTAAAAACTTAACACAATGAAAAAACGTAAAAAATATCGCTCTGACTTTTTGTTTGCGACTCCTTCATTTCTGATTGGAGCAGGGAGTGTTTTTAACATTGCTGGTAATTATTTTGACTTTAATTATTCTTCAAGCGAAAAAGAAGCTGATGCAAAAGCAATTCGTTCAGATTGGGGAGTGGTTGGAGGTGACATAGAAAGTGCCGTAACTGAAATTGTTAAGAAATTAAAACCATCTACAACTGAATAATGGCTGACGAACTACAGGAACAAAATCCAAAAGAAAGCAAAAATTCTTCAAAGGAATTTAGACCTGATGATTCAGTGATTCCTGAAGAGTTAAAACCAATACTCTCAGACCCTGAAATTCCTCAAGAACAGAAAGAAAAAATTATTCGTGCAGTAGTTGGTATTTCTATACGCACGGCATCTTCATTTAGAGGACCAATTCCTCCCCCAGACATTCTACAGGGCTACAACGGTGCTGTGGAAGGTGGAGCAGAACGAATTATTGCGATGGCTGAAAAGCAGTCAAATCATAGAATGCAACTAGAAAACCATGCCATTAAAGAAGAACTAAAACAGAGCCGTTTAGGGCAAATTTTTGGTTTTATTTTAGGACTTGTCGGCTTTGCTCTTGCTACTGTTTTAGCAATGTTTGACCACGAAACCGTTGCTGGTATTTTTGGAACGACCACAATCATTGGACTTGTTACTGTTTTTGTCTTAGGCAAGAAAGCACAGGCAAAAGATCTTGCTAACAAAGAGTAAATGGAGCAATAGTAACGCAATTGCCTAGCATCAGTATAAATGGACTAGAACGAAGAAATTTTAACTTTTCCAGAGTCTGTTTACTTAGAGCTAAAAGAATAATGCTGTGAAACGTAATGGTAGCTTCAAGTGTTACCATTATGTTTCAACAGCCTAAGTTTTCCTCACTTCGTATGTACAAACACATCTTTTTTGACCTAGACCATACCTTGTGGGACCACGATACCAATGCAAAAATTGCCTTACACGAGGTTTTTGTCACCTTCGATTTACCTGCTCGTGGCATTGTATCTTTTGACGCATTTTATCAGTCTTTCAACGAAATCAACCGTCGGCTGTGGCTGGCTTATGAACAAGGAAAAATTTCGCAAGCAACTCTTCGCTACGACCGATTTAGGATGGTTTTCTCTACTTTTGGCGTAAATAACCACGATATTTGTGATACATTGACAGATACCTATTTGGCTATTTGTCCTCGTAAAACTAATTTATTGCCTTATACACAGGAAATTTTACGTTATTTACAGCCTAAGTACCCGTTACATATCATTACGAATGGATTCAACGATGTGCAAAGTATCAAGATGGAATGTAGTGGTTTGCGTCCGTTTTTTCATCACGTGGTTACGTCGCAAGATTCTGGGTATAAAAAACCCGATACCCAAATGTTTGAATACGCCCTCAATTTGGTACAAGCCAAACCTAAAGAATGCTTGATGATTGGAGATACTTTTTATACCGATGTACTTGGAGCGATGCGTTTGGGAATGGATGCTGTTTTTTTTAATCCAAACGACCAACGGCATATCGAACGCCCTACGTTTGAGATTAGTCACCTCAAAGAATTGAAAGGTATTATCTAACGAATGATACAAAGTTGTGAATTGGTGAATTGAGCGTTAGTGTTTTGATTTTTAGGAGTTTATATGTTGTTTTGTTAAAAATATTGGTATTTGAAATAAAAATGGGTCTAAAATTTGGCATAATTTACACCGAAACTTTAGACCCAAACCTGCTACTCGTTTACTTAAAACGATTTAGCGATATTAGTAAACTCACGAGATTTCAACGAAGCACCGCCGATAAGTCCACCGTCAATATCTGCACAAGCAAATAACTCAGGAGCATTCTTTTCGTTGCAGCTACCACCGTATAAAATAGAAGTATCGTCGGCTACCGTTTCGCCATATTTGGCTGCAATATGCTGACGCAAGAAAGCGTGCATTTCTTGTGCTTGAGCCGAACTTGCCGTAACCCCCGTACCAATTGCCCAGATTGGTTCGTAAGCAATAACTACTTTTCCAAATTCTTCTGCCGACAAATGGAAAAGGCTTTCAGTAAGTTGAGAAGCAACCAATTCCAAATATCCTGCTGCATTGCGTTGGTCTAATGACTCGCCACAACAGAAGATAGGCGTAAGTCCATTTTCTAAAGCAATATTTACTTTTTCGGCTAGTTGTTCGTTTGTTTCACCGAAATATTGACGACGTTCGCTGTGCCCTAAAATAACATAACCAATGCCAATCGACTTCAACATCGGAGCAGAGATTTCGCCTGTATAAGCACCAGAAGCTTTTTGATGGCAGTTTTGAGCCGCAACACCCATGTTCGATACAGGTTCAACGTGTTTTTGTAAAGTACTCAAATACAAAGAAGGCGACGCAATCACTACAGTAACATCTGTAGAAACTTCGTCTTTTACCATGTTTACCACCTCCGAAGCCAAAATTAAGGCCTCTTCTTGGGTTTTGTTCATTTTCCAGTTACCAGCAACGATTTTCTTTCTCATTGGATTCTATCACTCGTCGGTTGTTTTGCGTATTACCAACGATAGTTTTTTGGGTTAAAATTTATTTGCAATACAAATTTATGGACTAAATCTGCTTCTTGAAACATCCCTCCGAAAAAAGCTCAATTATTTATCAAGGAAAAAATTTAGTTTGGGTTAAATATAAATATCTGTATATTTTCTGTAAATATTCAGCTACGAAAAATTTGTTTTTGTAGATAAAAACCTATAAATTAGATATATAAGCACAAGCGTAGAATGCTATTATTGAAAAACTGACAAACAAGACTATGATAGAGGCGTTTGGGCAATCTACTATGAGCAAACAGGATTTTTTCACTTTCAAAATCAGCTAAGTACAATGAAAACAGCACACTCGATGTTTGTGGGGTTGCTTGTTTCGTGGATGGCTACTTGCCATGCTTATGCACATGACAAATCGGCTTTTCATGCCAGCAAACCCCTTTTTTTATCTAAACTTCAAGAGCATAAACCTGCCAAAGATAAGGCTCTTGTTCAAGAAGAAAACTTTGGTTATCAGTTGCTTGGGAAACGAAAATGGATAAGCCTTCCTTTTCAACTTCAAGCCAACTTGATTGTGATTCGGTTGAAAATAAATAATTCGGACACACTCAATTTTATCCTCGACACAGGGGTAAGTTCGTTGATTGTCACCGACCCCAATTGTCTTAAAAATCAACAATTGAAACCTGTGAGAAAAGTAAAAATTATGGGTACAGGCGAAGGTAACGACATAGAAGCCAGTATTGTACTCAATAATACCATTCGGCTGGGCAATATGGTAGGCTACCGACAAAACCTGGTAGTATTGAGTGAAGACAAAATTCATTTGAGCGAATTTGTGGGTTCGCCCATTCACGGGATTATTGGACAAGATATTTTTAGTCGGTTTGTCGTAACCATTGATTTTGCCATGAGGGAGATAACCCTGTATAATCCAGAACACTATCGTTATAAAAAAAGCAAGGGCGAGCGTTTTCCTATTACAATAGAAGAGGGCAAGCCTTACTTGAGTGCTTTAGAAGTAGTAGATGGCGATAAAGCAGAGCCTATTAAGGTAATTTTAGATACAGGAGCAGGTCATGCGTTATCGCTCGAAAACAACGATAAAGGACGTATTCAGTTGCCTTCAAAAATGATTAATGCCCAGCTTGGTAGAGGGTTGAGCGGTATTATCAATGGTAAAATAGGCAGAGTTAAGCAGTTGCGTATAGGCAAATATACCCTCGAAAATTTGGTTGCTTCCTTTCCTGATAGTAATTCTTACAAAAGTGCAGGGTATGTTAAGGCATTCAACAGACACGGAAATATTGGGTGCGAATTTTTACGAAGATTCAAAATAACGTTCAATTACCGAGAAAGTTATATTGTGTTGAAAACCTCTCGTAAACGCCTGAAAGAGCCATTTGAACACAACATGGCAGGGCTCGAACTGATGGCAAAAGGCAATGATTTTCGAGATTATCGAATAGATAGGATAGAAGAAAACTCGCCAGCCCAAGATGCAGGGTTACAAGAAGGCGATAAGGTTTTATTCATCAATAATACGGCTTCCAAAGATATTTCGATAACAGATATTTACAAAATGTTGCAAAAAGGGGAGGGTAAATCAATCAATTTTGTCGTGAGCAGAAATGGCCAATTGATTGTTACAACCCTGAAATTGAGAAGAGTGATATAAATACATACGACTAAAAAATCAACCTAAACAATGTCCCTTGTCCTTCTACAGAATGAACCGTAATATTGCCTTTGTGCAAGGCCATGATTTGTTTAGACAAGCTCAGTCCAATGCCCGAGCCGTGGGGTTTGGAAGTGAAGAATGGCACAAATATTTTGTCAATCAGGGCTTCCGACATCCCCATGCCGTTGTCTGTTACTTCTATGACTGTAGCTTTTTCGGTATTTTGATAGGCCACAAGCTTGATTTGGGGCTGTGCGGCGTGTTGTACTGCATCTATGGCATTGAGGAGCAGGTTAATCAATACTTGCTCTAGTAAGACTATATCGCCAGACAAGCTCAATTGCCAATCTTTTAGTACAACTTCTAGCTCTATGCCTTGTTGCTCAAACTTTTGTTCTAATAAAATTTCTACTGTTTCAAATAAATCACATACCAAAAAGGTTTGAAAGTTGGTTATCGACACCTTGGCGAGTTGTCGGTAGGTATCGGCAAATTTGAGTAGGTTTTCACTTCTTTTTTTCACAACACGCATGCCTTCTAATACGTCTTCGGCGGTTTGTTTGAGGGTGGTGTCGTCATGAGTCAACTGAGCAAAACACGTTTCCATACGTATTTGCAGGGTTTCGGCCAACGATGCAATAGGAGCTACCGAGTTCATAATTTCGTGTGTCATCACACGCAAAAGCTTTTGGTATGCCTGCGATTCGGTGTCTTCTATGGCGGCGTGTACGTTTTGAAAAGCAATCAAATGTGTCGTTTGGGCTTGGTTCAGAAAGGTTGTTTTGGCTAATAATACTTGTTTGTCTTGAATCTTCACCAAGCGATGTTCGCCACTTTGTAGGGTTTGAATAACCTCAAACACTTGGGCATCTCTCTTTTCTAAACCTCCAATCGTTTTCATGTATGGTACGTGAAGCATACGCTTGAACGACTCGTTCATCCAGCCTACTTCGCCTGCTTGGTTATAGGAAAGAATGCCCGTATCGACCAGTTCAAGGATGCTTTGCAGGTATTGGTATTGCTCTTCTTTTTCGGAAGAAAGTTGCTTGAAAGTAGTATTGATTTGGTTGAAAGCCTTACGCAGTTGTCGTACCGAAACAGGGGCATTTTTTTCCGAAAATTGTAAAGAAAAATCTCGATAATGCACGGCTTCTATAAACTGGGCTAGTTCGGTATTTGTTTTATTAATAAACTGAATAAAGTTTAGTACCTGCCCAAACAGCACCCATGCCATAAAAAACAGCCATACGCCCTGTTGGGCTACCAAACAATACGCCGCCACGCTGAGGCTGGCAAATAGCAAAACCACCCGTAAGGTAAGGCTAATTTCGTAGCGATTAAATATCATATTTTCCGAGTCTTCTGTATAAAGCTGTGCGTGTTAAACCCAATTCTTTGGCGGCTTTGGTAATATTTCCTTCGTGCTTTTCGATGGCTTTCAGAATGGTACTTTTTTCTAATTCGTCGATGCGTAGGGTAGAGGGGCTTTCGGCAACTGCAATGGGCGTTTCGATAGACGATTGTAAATCAATATCTCTGGCATGAAGGGTATCGCCGTCGCACATGATAATGGCCCTTTCAATGGCGTGCTGTAGTTCTCTGATATTACCTGGAAAAGCATATTTGCGTAGCTTGTCTTTGGCTTTTTCTTCTAAACCTTCCGTTGTTTTATGGTATTTGTTGCGATAAATTTCGATGAAATGTTGGGCTAATAAAATTACATCGTCGCCTCTTTGACGTAGCGGAGGCAGGGTAATTTCAATGGTATTCAAACGATAAATCAAATCTTTGCGGTAAGCATTTTGATTCGCTAGTTCTTTGATGGGGGCGTTGGTCGCCGAAATCAACCGAATGTCCAGTGGAATAGGCGTATTCGTACCCAAACGAGTGACTTCCCTGTTTTGTAAGACGGTCAATAGTTTGGCTTGTTGTGGCAAGCTGATATTGCCAATTTCATCCAAAAATAAGGTACCGCCGTTGGCTGTTTCAAAACGGCCTGCACGGTCTTCTCGGGCATCGGTAAATGCCCCTTTTTTATGCCCAAACAATTCCGATTCAAACAAGCTTTCGGTCAATGCACCCAAATCGGCATGGACAAAAGGCTTGTCGGCACGCATGGATTTTTGGTGGATAAGCTTGGCAATATCGCCTTTTCCCGTACCATTTTCGCCCAAAATCAAAATATTGGCATCGGTAGGGGCTATTTTGTCGATTTTATACAAAATATCCTGCATTACTTCACTTTCGCCGATAAGCTCGACAAACGTAGCAGGTGCGTTTTTCTTTTTGGTTTTATCCGATTGCTTGGAAAGTGCCGCCGTTTTTTCCAAGGCTTCTTCCAAAGTCCACAGCAGTTTTTCGTTACGCCAAGGCTTCAATACAAAGTCGGTTGCACCTTCTTTCACCGAGCGTACAGCCAAATCTATATCGCCGTAAGCCGTAATCATAATCACGGCTACGTTTTTGTTGATTTCTCTGATTTTTCGTAGCCAAAAAATCCCTTCATTGCCTGTATTCAACGAGCTTTTGTAGTTCATGTCTAACAAAATAATGTCAAAATTTTGCTGGGCCAGCAAGGCAGGCAAACGCTCTGGATTTTTTTCGGTAATAATTTCTTTTACTACAGGTCGCAGCAACATTTTTACCGCCAACAATACATCGGTATCGTCGTCGATTGCTAATATTTTGGCGTGTTTGAGAGGCATTGATAAGAGGATTTATTGTTGGGTAAATATTTTTAGTGTAACAAAGAAAAATTGTGAATTGGCAACTGTGAATTAGTGTTTTAATAAAATATATTTTTACTTAAAATCAAATAACTGACAGATAGCTAGATAATTCATTTGTAAATCACTTAATAATTTATTGTTAAAACTTTAGTTTGAAAAAGCCATGCTATCCCAATGCTACAGTCCTATTTTTTTATGTGTATTTTTTGTATAAATATAAAAAACCAACCATCGAAATCAGGCAAAGGCTTGTCATGAAATACCACAAGGTTTGAAAACTTGCTTCTTGGACTACTATTGCTCCAATACTTGGGGCGGTAATTTGGGCAATGGAATAGCACATCGAGTACATAGCCAAATATTCGCCACGGTTGGCTTCGCTTGAGCGGCTTACCACGAACGTTTGCATAAATGGCATTGCTCCAATTTCGCCGACGGTATGGAGAGCGATAGAAAGCCAAATCAGTGGCATGGCTGTTCCGAGGTTTAACGCAACAAATGAGCCTGCCGTTAGGAATAAGCCACTTGCAATAACCAAATGTTTTGACATATAGCCATCCACCTGATGCACAAACAACATTTCGGTAAATACAATAAGCAAGCCATTGAAAACCATCAACGTACCAATACTCGACTCCGACAAGTGCAATACACTACGGAAATACAAGGGTTCGAGGGTAAATAATTGAAAAAACGGAATGGCATACAAAATAACCAAGCCCATAAAAAATAAAAATAACCTATCCCGAAAAGCTGGCTGATTAGCTTTGGGCTGTTCGGCGCTTCGGGCAAGGTGGGTGCTTGTTTTATGCTGGGGTGGTTGTACAAATATACGCAATAAAATAGCAGCCCCAATGCAAGTGATGCCGTCGCCCCAAAACAACCAATGATAATCTATTTCTGCCAAAATTCCACCTAAACCACCGCCAATCGACCAACCTAAGTTGATGGCAAGTCGATTTAAAGAGTAGGAGCGGGTGCGGTTTTGAGTATCGGTATAATACGCAATAGCAACGCCGTTGGCTGGACGAAAAGTATCGCCGAGGGTTGTAAAAACAAAAACACCTATACAAATCGCATAAAACGAACTGAGCGACATCAACACCAATAATACCAATCCAGAACCCAACAAGCTGTATAATTGTACGGGATAAAAGCCAATTTTATCGGCCAATTTACCCCCTAAAAATGTGCCTAACAAAGCTCCAGAGCCATAAAATGCCATGACAACCCCTGCTTCGGCAATAGAATAGTGCAATTGTTGGGTAAGATATAAGGTCAGAAATGGCAAGACCATTGTGCCGCTTCGGTTGACAAACATCACCAACGCAAGCCACCAAACAGGCGTGGGTAAGCCGCCAAAAGCGTCTTTATAAAGCTGCATAGACTTGTAAAGCATGATGTGTTTGGTTTGATGAGCTTGTTGTATTATACCGAAAATTACTCAAAATTATCTATTTTATGCCACAAGAAACAAGAATAATGGACAGAAGGTTATCGGGCTTGTTGAGAGTCGTATAGGCCATGAGTGAAAAACGAAGAATATCTATGAATAGTAGTAAAAAACTTGTTTTTTAAGCAAAAAATCAGAGTGAAGTAATAGAATGAACTTGTTTTTTGTTGTAAAATAAAAAAAATAGTCAAATTTTTCTTTTTTTATTAAACGAAAGTTTTAAATTTGTAGTTATAGAGAAAGACTGGTTTGGAGAAGAATAAATCGCTTAAAATCAGCTAATTGTTTAGGCTTTCACCCTTATTGTTGTGATTGACACATGAAAAGCACGCCAGTAATGTTAACTCCTGAATCAGTAGAGTTATTAGTCGCCAATATTGCCGAAGAATTATTGAAAGGGCAAAATACCTATAAGTCGCAGACGCAGGCTGTTCGTAAAAAAATCAAAATAGGAATGCTTCGGACGCTTTCTTATCAAGAACTTTTGTATGCCAACAAGCGTCAAGCCGCCAATGCCGTGCAAGACGATGAGCATTTGGCTTAAAACGAAAACGAGCTATTGCATCATACAATAACTCGTTTTCGTTTGAATGTGTTACTTTATTTTTTCTCAGGTAACAAAATTACTTTGATAAAGTCGTTGCCAAAATAGGTATTAGCAGCTTGCTTGGTGCTACCAACGCTTACTTGTTTCATTAAGGCATCTTCTTGTAAAATTTCATTGACCTTTCCTTGTACTTGGTATTGTCCTTGCAGATAACTTGCCCAAAAGCTGTTTTCTCGCAATTGTACTTCTAGTTGTCGTTTCGATTCGGCTTTGTATTTATCAATATCCACTTGGGTTGCTCCTTGTGCCTTTACCTGATTGATTTCGGCTAAAGTACGGTTAATCAATTTATCCACATTTTCAGGAGCACAAGCAAAGGCGATTCTGAATGAATAGCGTCCTGCTGGAATTTTTGTAGCCGAAGCACCTACTTGTACGCCATATACACCCGCTTCTTCCTCTCTCAGTTTTTCAATCAATTTGATTTCTAATACTTCCGATAGGGCTTCTATTTGCTTGTCGGTTTGGGTATTGTAAGCCAAACTGCCTGCCCATACAAGGGTTACTTTGGCTTTGGGTTCTGTGCCTTTATAGACTACTTTTTCTATTTTTCCTTTGGGTGGATAAATGCCCAAATCTTTGTAGGTTTCCTTGCGTTTGGTGCTTGGCAATGCCCCCAAATACTGCTCTAATAGCGGTTGAGCTGTTTTTAGGTCGATGTTTCCAACAAAGAAGAACGTAAAGTCAGAAGCATCAGCAAAGCGTTCTTTGTAGATAGCAAACGATTTGCTAGGGTCAACTTTGGCCAAACGCTCGGCTGTCATGGGCATATTTCGTTTGCGATAGTTGACCAAAACGGCCGTAAGCGAATCGCTATACACTTTTTCTGGCGTAAGGGTTTTTTGTTGGTTGAGTAAGGCTTCTTTTTGGTTAGTCAAAAAACCCGTAACGATGTCGTTGTCCAGACGAGGCTGTGTAAAATAGCTGTAAATCAACTGTAAGGCAATTTCAAAATCTTGAGGCGTACTCATGCCACTAAAGCCTTCGCTGGTAGCCGACACAAAAGGCGATAGCCGCACGCTTTTGCCCGTGAGCAATTTGCGGAGGTTGGTTGCATTAAACTCGCCCAAGCCACTGATACTCGTCAATGCCGAAGCCAAACGGGCATTGTCGGCATCGGCATCGTTGTATAAGTTTGTGCCACCAAAACTATACGCATTAATAACGATTTCGTCATTTTTGAAGTCTGTTGATTTCAGAACTGCCTTTACGCCATTGGCAAAAGTCCATTCGGTTACGCCAATGTCTGAAAATTGCTTCGTGGCAATCACTTTCGAGCCTTTCGGTAATTGGGCAATGAGCGGTTTATTAACGGCTTCGTCCACGTATGCTTTTACGCCTTCGCTGGCATTGAGCCAAGTCTTGATTTGCTCGGCTGTAGGCAATTGTGCTTTTTCTTTTTCTGGAGCCATCAACACAACAGCCCGATTGCTGTCGGTGAGTAGCACATTGCCCAGGGCGTTTACTTCCTCTAGTTTGATGCCTTCGAGGTTTTGTTTCGTAAACTCATAGCCAAATTCGATAGAAGTGAGCGGTTCATCTACTAAAAAAGCACTGACCAATCCATCGACCAAGGCTTCTGAGTCGGTTTTGTCTTTTTCTTTGTAAGCATTTTCTTGGGCAACCAAATAGTTTTTCTTGGCTCTTTCAAATTCAGAGGCCGTAAAGCCAAATTTCTTGGCACGGGTTAGTTCGTCAACTACAGCTTTGAGTCCTTTTTCAATGGCATTGCCTTTGATTACGACCACCGACATAAAGGCATCCAAATCACTCAAAAAACTGCTGTAGCCAGCATAGCCATACAAAAACGGAGGGTCGGCTTTTTGGGTAAGTTCTTCGATACGAGAAGAAAGCATTTGGTTGTACAAACTACGCATCACTCCGTCACGGCGGTCTTTATAAGTCAAATCGGCACGTTTGGGCTGTTTGTCTAAAATCTGAATAATCGTGTTGGGTTGTTCGGGGTCTGTAACGATGGCAACGTCAACGCCTCCTGTGAGTGGAATACTGTATTTGGTGCGAGGTTTGGCATTGGCGGGCATCGGGATGCTGCCAAATTTTTCCTGAATCATTTTTTCAACCATCGCCACATCTACATCCCCTACTACAACCACCGCCTCTAAATCGGGGCGGTACCAGTCTTGGTAAAATTGCTTGAGTACGTCGTATTTGAAGTTTTTCAAAATATCATCTTTTCCGATAGGCAGGCGTTTGGCGTATTGCGAATTGTTCAGAATCAAAGGGAAATACTTATCTCGCATACGGGCTTGAGCACCTTTGCCTAAACGAGATTCTTCCAATACAACGCCTCTTTCTTTGTCGATTTCGGTTGGGTCTAAAGTAGCATTGTGTGCCCAATCTTCTAGGATTTGCATTCCTTTTTTAAACACCTCTATCGAATCGGTTGGTACAGGAAGCATATAAACGGTTTCATCAAACGAAGTGTAGGCGTTCAAATCTGCCCCGAAGCGTACCCCCGATTTTTGTAAAAAATTAACCAGTTCATTTTTGGGAAAATGTGTTGTACCGTTAAAATTCATGTGTTCCATGAAGTGAGCCAAGCCTTGTTGGTCGTCGGTTTCGAGCACCGCACCAGCCTTTACAGCCAAGCGTAATTGTGCTCGGTTTTTGGGTACGGCATTTTTTTGGATGTAGTATTTCAAACCGTTGGGTAAAACGCCCATTTTTACGCTTGGGTCCATCGGAAGAGGCTTATTCCAGTCGGTTTGTGCAAGTCCTACAAAGCTTAACGATAAACTCAAGGCTACCGAAGCTATCAGGTGAACAACTTTTTGCATGAGGTAAAAGGATTTGTTTTTGTATGTTTACATTATTCACAAATGTAATACTTTCAGTGAAATATTAAATTTATTTGAAGTTTGGTTTTTCCGTAAATACTTGGCGTAATCGTCTTACCAACAAATCGCCCTATTTTTACGTAAAACAATGAGTATCTTGATTTCAACGACACATTCAACCGTAAAAATCAACCGTTTATGTTTTTTGTTGATAGGATTATCAAGAAAAAATAGGCAATTGAAGAGGATTTTTTAATTTTAAGGATTCAAACCTTTATCATCAATATTAAACCATGCCATTGCAACAATTTCGTACCATACCATACCGTTTTTCTGTGGCTTTATTGGGGATTGTGTGTTTGCTTGTTTGGTCGTGTTCCGACAGCAGCCAGCAGCAATCGACCGAACAACCACCTGCCACCAATACCTGCACGATGATTTTTATGGATAAATCGGTGAGTGTGCATTTAGACCAAGGCTTTGCCCGTAAAAAATACACCCAACTTATCAACGAAATCATAGATAAAAACATCAATTGGAAAGGCGACCGCCTAGAGGTGTATTTTATCCATGAAAATACAGCAAAAGGAAAGGTCTTGGCCTTGGTTGCTCGCTCCGAAATGGAAACCAGCGAAGGGGCAAATGCCAATGATTTGGAAGCCTTGAAAAATGCTTTTTCGATGGATTTACAAAAAGAACGTGCCGTTTTTAAGCAATATGTCTTGAAACAATTGGTAGCACAAAACGCCGCTTCGAGCAAAAATAGCACCGACATCCAAGCGGCTTTGCCGTTGATTGACAACGCTGCGGCAAAAGGACTAGAAGTAAAAGCATATTTTCTTTCTGATATGGTAGAAAGTATGAAGGGTGAGCATCGAAGAGATTTTCACAATAATCCGCCAGCCGACGACGCTGCGGCTATGGGATGGGCCAGAGAAGATGCCAGTAGCTTAAAAACTCAACTGACGCATTTGGGCAATGTGCAAATAAGCATCGCCAAGCCTTTTGAACCAACAGCCTCAACCAAAGTGAATAATCCAGCCGTTTCTACTTATTGGCAAACGCTTTTCAGTGAATTGGGCATTGGTACGGCCGTGGAGGAGCTTTAGTAAAATAATGATAAGAAAATAGGGGATTACTGATTTCGGAAATGGTAAAAAAGATTTTACACATCTACAATCAGCAATCCCCTAACAAAAATTAGTAAGCTCTCACTTCAACGCCTTTCATAAAGTTGATAAAGGCTTTGTTTACAACCTTGTTACCACCTGGTGTTGGATAATTTCCTGTAAAATACCAGTCGCCAAGGTTATACGGACAAGCCTTGTTGAGGCTTTCTACGGTTTGGTAAACAATTGCTAAATCAGCTTTTAAATCTTTTGGTTTAACAATATCGGCAATTTTATCAGCAATTTCATGTGGTGTAAATGGCTCATAAATCGCTTTGACAAAGTTTTGTTCGCTGGCGGTGTTGAGTTCTACTGCTGCCACACAACGCCCCAATGTATCTTCTAGCACATCGTCCATGCCACGTTCACGAAGTAATTCGTAAGCCGCTCTGAACGCCACAAAATCTTTCATCCGTGACATATCAATACCATAGCAATCGGGGTAACGAATTTGCGGTGCCGACGACACAATGACAATCTTTTTAGGGCCTAATTTATCTAATAGCTTTAGAATAGAACGTTCTAGCGTTGTACCTCTTACAATCGAGTCATCAATCAGCACGACGTTATCAACGCCTTTTTTGATTACTTCATACGTGGTATCGTACACGTGCGAAACCATGTCGTTACGGTCGGCATCGTTGGTGATAAAGGTACGAAGTTTTACATCTTTAGAAATCAACTTTTCTACTCTTGGACGGAACGTAAGCAAATCCTCTAAATCTTGTTCGGCAAAGCCACCTTCCAAAATGGCTTTTTTACGTTCTTTTGCCAAATAGTCTTCCAAGCCTTCTATCATACCCAGGAAAGCCGTTTCGGCAGTATTAGGGATATAAGAGAAAACAGTGTTTTTCAGGTCGTAGCTTACTTCTTCTAAAACTTGTGGAATCACCAAGCGGCCCAACTGCTTGCGTTCGGCATAAATATCGGGGTCTGAGGCACGAGAGAAATAAATACGCTCGAAGCTACAAGATTTTTTCTCTAGTGGTTCGATAAATTTCTTCTCCGAATATTCTCCTTTTTTATTGATAATCAGGGCATGGCCTGGTTGTACCTCTTGAATGTCTTCGTAATTACAATTGAAAGAAGTTTTGATAGCCTGCTTTTCAGAGGCAACCACCACTACTTCGTCGTCGGCATACCAATACGCCGGACGAATACCTGCGGGGTCTCTTGCCACAAAAGCCGCTCCGTGTCCTGTGATACCACACATAGCATAGCCTCCGTCGAAATCTCGGCAGGAGCGTTGCAACACCCGTTGTAAATCAATGTTATCTTCAATGACCTCCGAAAGTTCGGGATTTTCGTAGCTATGCTTATGGAAATCGAATTGGCGTTGAATTTCTTCGTCGAGGAAATGCCCAATTTTCTCCATCACCGTTACGGTATCAACCTTTTCTTTTGGGTGTTGTCCCAGCGAAACAAGTTTGTTGAAAAGGTCGTCCACATTGGTCATATTAAAATTACCTGCTACCACGAGGTTGCGGCTACGCCAGTTGTTTTGACGTAACATGGGGTGACAGTTTTCAATTTCGTTTTGTCCATGTGTACCATAACGCAAGTGCCCGAGCATCACTTCGCCCGAAAAGGCAACGTTTTCTTGAATCCACTTGGCATCTTTGGCTTTATCTTTATGGTCTTTGAGTCCTTTTCTAAATTTTTTGTAAATTTTCCCGAAAATATCAGCTACCGCATTGGGTTCAACCGAACGATAGCGACTGATATATCTGTGCCCCGGCGAAACATCAATTTTGATGTTGGCAACTCCAGCACCATCTTGTCCTCGGTTCACTTGCTTTTCCATCATCAGGTAAAGCTTGTTGATACCATACAAGGGCGTACCGTACTTATTGATATAGTACTGGTAATCTTTGCGGAGACGGATGAGTGCTATGCCACACTCGTGTTTGATTGCGTCAGACATGACTTTGTGTTAGTAGTTTTGCGTTTGTTGAGTACTTTATACCAATAGCACTCCTAAACCATTTTAAAATAATTAAGTGGTCTTATTAATTTTTCGCAATAAAATCAGGATTAATAGAGGGTTAATGATGGGTTAATATTCGATGAACAAAATTAGCCACTTTTTTGTGACATTACCAAGAACTTTCTTTCCTTATTTTGAGAAGATTGACCTAGGCATTTTTAATTATTAGATATAGAGAAAAGAATCTTTATAATATTATATCCCAGCATTGTATTAGTAAATTCAACAGCCCTCTTATCCTTTTTACGGGGCAAAATGCCCACACCAGCAAACTTTACAAGTAATAAGGTATTCTAACAACAAAAATACTATGTTAGTAGTTTATACTCACATAACTTTTGTTAATAAATAAACGAAAAGTTATCCACAATACTATTTTTATGTGGATAACTTTTGTGGATTACTCTATTTCAATAACAACGCCACTGCTCAACGGATGAGCCACACAAGTAAGAATATAGCCTTGTTTGATTTCGTTGTCGGTTAGTCCATCTTCTTCATCCATGCGTACTTTGCCCGAAGTGCATTTGCCCAAACAAGCCGTACACATACCTGCTTGACAAGAATAAGGCAAATCAATGTCGTCTCGAAGGGCAGCTTCGAGGATAGTTTCGTGGGGTTTTACAAGCACCTGATAGTCTTCGCCTTCGTATTGAATCGTAACGGTTTGTTCTTTCAAACTGCCTGTTTCTTCTTCTTCCTCCATTGCTTTTTCATCGTGTGAAGTAAAGAAATGCTCTTGATGAATTTGTGCTGACGTTACGCCAAAAATCTTGATAGCCGCTTCTACTTGTTCCATCATGCCAGCGGGGCCGCAAAGGTAGTATTCGGCTTTGGCAATATCAAGGGCAAAATCTTGCTTCAAAAATGTTACGACCGAAGCTTGGTTGATGCGCGTTTTGTAGCCTGTCCAAGTATAAGAAGGCTGGCTCAATACGTGCAATACCTTGAAGCGTCCGGCAAATTCGCTTTCGAGGGCTTCTAATTGTTTTTTGAAAATAATATGCTCTTCATTTCTTGAGCCGTAAATCAGATACACCTTGCTTTGGGTTTCGACAGGCAAGACCGATTTGGCGATAGAAAGCAAGGGCGTTATACCAGACCCTCCGCCGACCAACACGATGCTTCGGGCTTGGCGAGGATTGGGCTCGATAATAAAATGCCCCATAGGCTCCATTACTTCGATGGCATCGCCTACTTTGAGGTTGTCGCAAAGGAAATTAGAAACCAGCCCATTAGGCACACGCTTTACGGTAATGGCTATAGACGCATCTCGGTTGGGTGAGCTAGACATCGAGTAGCTACGACGTTCTTTTTTTCCATTAATCACAGGAATGAGCGTCAGGAATTGCCCTGCTTTGTAGCTAACTGCTTGGTGGATAGGATGCCAAAAAGTGAAAGTTTTGGTGTCGGGTGTTTCGTCAATCACCTCTTTTACGGTCAAATGAAAGTATTTTGCACTCATCAATGATAAATTTTTAGCATAGTTTTTCTAAGAAACTACCTCACAGTAAGGATGATATTACGCACAAAGCTGCACAGATTGTTTCACAGTAATATAACAAATTCTGCTGCAACAGGTTTGGATAAAACTCATCTTTTCTTAGCGATTGCGGCACAAAGGTAATAAAGTTTTGTTTGTCGCTAAAACGATTTATGCGGAACGGCAAAGATTGGGGGCTAGTTGACCACAAACGCCCGACGAATTG
>JACCDR010145478.1_pt1 | contig 23734 bp, 30 predicted proteins | sample 7446431 | NCBI WGS metagenome assembly JACCDR01 (sample SAMN15323443, study PRJNA562643) | freshwater metagenome | isolation source: river surface water | place: USA:Blue River Watershed | collected 2017-08-17 | reverse complement strand
TCGGCGGCATGGCCGTTTCCTGTACCGCTGACGCAGCCGAGGTTCAAAGCCTCGTGGCTGAAGGCTCGGACGGTGTGGCGGCGATCATCCACCTTGAGCAAGGCCAGTGCTTGGGCGATGCTCGCCGCGCTGAGTTCGTGCAGCCTGGGCAACCGAACATCCCGGGATGTTGGAAGATGATCGGCCCCGGAGTGGTGCAAATCGTGTACCTTGACGGCGACGTTCTGACCCTGCCGCGTGAGCGGTTCAAGCCGGCGCAGGTGATGTGATGGACACGCTCATCATTTTTGCGGCGCTTGTCGTTGTCGTTTACCTCATGTCTCGTCCGTAGGTGGTTTATGGAAGACGATGAATACCTACTGCCCGATGGCCGCAGGGTTCCTCACCACTCCGAGCTAGCCCGCATTGACCGCGAGGTGCGCGAAAGCCACATTCGAGCCATGAGCAGGCTAGACACAGAGGGGCGGCGGGCCTACCTTCAGCGGGTGGAGCGCAGCGAGGGGCCGGCAAGCGCGGAGTTGCTCAAGGCCGCTTACTTGGTTGAGTGGGAAAAGCGGAGGGCTAAATGATGAATATTAGTTTTAAAATTGCGATGACTGGTTTTGTCATAGCAATGGTTTCATTGTCGGCTATTGCCTTCGCTGTAAAGACAAACCAAGATGTTTCAGACGGCTTCAAGGTTGTCTCTATGCTTGGATTGATGGGCGGCGGTGTCGCAATGGTCGGCGGATTTCTGTTTGCCATCTGGACGTCGTGACGCCTCGCGCAAAGAAGTGCAAGGTCTGCGCCGAGTTGTTCACGCCACGCCGCGCCATGCAGCGAGTGTGCAGTGTTGAATGCTCGCAGGCTGAGGCGGTACGTGTCAGACAGCACGCAGAGAAGAAGGCCGACAGAGCCAAGCGGGAGAAGCTGAAGCCCCGCGCAGACTGGCTCAAAGAGGCGCAGACGGCGTTCAACGCCTGGGTGAGGCTACGGGATGACGCGGAACCGTGCATCAGTTGCAGGCGGCACCATCAAGGCCAGTGGCACGCTGGGCACTACCTGAGCACGGGCGCAAGGCCAGAACTACGCTTTGAGCCGGACAACGTTCACAAGCAATGCCAGCCATGCAACACGCACTTGCACGGGAACCTTGTCCTGTACCGGCTGGCTCTGATCGAGAAGATCGGCCTGGACCGCGTTGAGTGGCTGGAAGGCCCGCACGAGGCGCAGAAGTGGTCGATTGACGACCTCAAGGCCATCAAGGCAGAGTACAGCCGCAAGGCAAGGGAGTTAAAGCAATGAGCATGAGAAAGCGGCGCAAGCACTGCGCTTGGATCTTGGGGCGGGATAAGTACACGCGCAGCATGTGGCGCATTGGCATGGAAACCAAGCCCTATTACACGGGCAAGCACTGGTTGCGATTGACGGTATGGGACTATGAAGCGCAGGTCTGAAAGCTACAGCGCCGCAGCTACAGCCATCGGCCTAGCGTGCATCGCTGCGACACTGGCGGGGGGCGTAATGCTGCTGATGCTGGCGTGGCGAGGGCTTGAACTTCTGTGGAGATGGATGGCATGAGCGAACGAAAACTGTGCATGAACTGCGCGAACTTCAACCCTTTCATGGACCCGCCGCGCTGCAAGAAGGCGGTTGTCGAAAAGGATGACCTGTTGTTTGGTAGGCGCGTCGAGGCAAGCGGCGAGACTGCCGCGCAGATGAGGGCTTCTGCTGACAGGTGCGGGGTTGATGCTGTGCTGTTTGATCCGAAGCCAGCAACCTCTGACCAGTCGCCGAGTGATTTTGAGGTGCTTACGCAGATCCAACACCTTGACGGCAAAGAAAAGAAACAATACCCTGCAACTCTGCAAAGGCTTCGGCGATTGATTTTCTGGTAAAATGCTGTTACGCATTGTGCGTGACATGCGAAGGCATGAGTTAGCACGGGTGACGACATGAACGAGACTCCGAAAAATTCGGGGAAGTTCGGCGCAGGCAATCCAGGCAAGCCAAAGGGCGCAACGAACAAGCTGACCCGCGAAGTCAAGACGATGATCCTTGAGGCGCTAGAGAGCGCTGGGGGCGTCGAGTACTTGACCGAGCGAGCCCAAGACCCGCGCACCGCTTCGGCGTTCCTGACGCTTGTTGGCAAGGTGCTGCCGCTCCAGGTGACAGGCGCAGAAGGCGGAGCGATTCAGCAGGCGCTGACCGTGCAGTTCATCAAGGCCAAAGAGGCGGATGACGACAGCGCAGTTTCCTGAATGGGCTGAGGGCCTGTTTAGCCCCTGCCGCTACAAAGTCCTTCATGGCGGGCGTGGTTCCGGGAAGTCTTGGGCCATCGCCCGCGCATTACTCATTCAGGCCGCACAAACGCGGCTAAGAGTGCTTTGCACGCGAGAAGTGCAGAAGTCACTGAAGGATTCGGTTCACGCGCTTTTGTCGGACCAGATCGAGGCGCTAGGGCTGGGCGGCATCTTTCAGGTGCTCGAAACCGAGATTCGCGGCGTCAACGGCAGCCAGTTCCTGTTTGCCGGCCTTCAGTCGCACACGGTCGAGAGCATCAAGAGCTTTGAAAGCGTAGACCGCTGCTGGATTGAGGAAGCGCAGAGCGTATCCGCGAAGTCGTGGGACGTGCTGATTCCGACGATCCGGCGTCCAGGCTCGGAAATCTGGCTGTCACTCAATCCGCAGCTTGAGAGTGATCCCACCTATCAGCGGTTCATCGCACAGCCGCCGCCCGGTGCGTGGGTGCAGCAGGTCAATTGGGACGCGAACCCGTGGATGCCTGCCGAGCTTCAAGACGAGCGCTTGCACGCGCAGGCCACGATGAAGCCGGAGAAATACGCGCACATCTGGGAGGGACGCTGTATGCCTGCCGTTGACGGCGCGATTTATTTTGACGAGGTGGCGAAGGCTGAGGAAGAAGGGCGCATCACTAGCGTTCGGGCTGATCGCCTACTCAAGACACATGCGGTGTTTGACCTTGGCTGGAATGACGCTATGTCAATCATCCTCGTGCAGCGCAGCGCGTCCGAACTTCGGATCGTTGACTACATCGAGGATTCGCACAAGAAACTGTCTGACTACTCGGACGTGCTCAAGGCCAAGCCCTACACCTGGGGCAAGGTGTGGTTGCCTCACGACGGATTCAGTAAGGACTTCAAGACCGGCAAAAGCGCCGAAGAAATGATGCGTGCCATGGGCTGGGCCGTGGCGCGGATTCCTTCGATGGATGTTGAAGGAGGCATCAAGGCGGCACGGGAAGTGTTCGAGCGCATCTGGTTTGACAAAGCCAAGACCGAACGCCTCGTGGAATGCCTGAAGCGCTACCGGCGAAACATTGGCGTCAAGTCGGGCGAAGCCGGCGCGCCGCTCCACGACGAATTCAGCCACGGCGCCGATTCCTTCCGCTACCTTGCCCTGTGTGCGGACCAACTGAGCAATGACACATCCAAGCCGCTGGACTTGACAAGATCGGCGGCTTCTGGCTTGTCGCTATAATCGCACTCATTCCGGTAGAATTCGGCTATGGACCAACTCGCACGCGCCAAGGAACTCTACTTCGAGGCTACGGACTGCCTGCGGGAGCAGCGCCAGCAGATCGAGGAAGACCTCGCATTCTCCGACCCGTCCGACCCCGAGCAATGGGACCCGGACATCAAGCGGCAACGCGAGATGGACCCGGGCGGCAAGCGGCCGTGCCTGACGTTTGACCAATTGGGCCAGTACGTCGCCAACGTCGCCGGACAGGTCGAGCAAAGGCCACCGAGCATTCACACGATCCCTGTTGATTCCGGCGCGGATCGCAAGGCAGCAGAGCAGCTAGACGGGCTGATCCGCCACGTCGAGTACAGCAGCCGCGCAACTGGCGAGCATTACCCTTCCGCGCTGACCGCTGCTGCGCGTACTGGCGTCGGCTATTTGGTGATCCGGCCGGAGTACTGTGATCGGGCGCTGGGCTACCAAGAACCGCGCATTTCCTGCGAGCCTGACCCGCTGCGTGTTGTGCTGGACCCGTGGTCTACGCGCATTGACGGATCGGATGCCGATTTCGGCTACATCCTGACGCCATTCAGTAAGCGTGAGTTTGGCCGCAAGTGGAAGGGCAGAGACCCGGTTTCGTTCTCCGACAAGGAAGGCCGCTATGCCTCGCGGGACGATGAAAGTATCGTCGTTGCTGAGTGCTGGCAGAAGGTCGAGGAATCCGTAAACCTCATCATCGTGGACATTGGCCCGGATCGGGTCTCAATGACCGAGGACGAGTATTGGGCGGCGATGCAGCGCGGTGAGCCGCTGCAAGTCGTGCGCACCTACACCGACAAGCGGCAAAAGGTCATGTGGTCGCGCATGTCGGGCGCTGACGTGCTGGACAAGGCCATTGAGTACCCCAGCCAATACATCGGCATCGTTCCGGTGTATGGATACGTCGGCTACTCGGACGGCCGGATGCGCTACTGTGGCATTCCGCGCCGCGCACGTGCTGCACAGCAGGCGTACAACTACCACATGTCGGAAATGCGGGCCTACATGAGCCAAGCGCCGAAGTCGCCGTGGATCGTGCCGGATCGCGCCATCGGGCCTTACCAAGCCATCTGGGACAAGGCATCGGTCGAGTCTCGGTCTTACCTGCCGTATCGGGATCTGGACGATAACCAGCAGCCGATTTCCGCTCCGCAGCGGATGCCGTTGGCGATCAATTTGCAGAACCACGCCAGCGCCGCAGAACAAAGCCTGCGGGACATTCAGGCTGCAATCGGCATGTATCAGGCCAGCCTGGGCGCCCCGAGCAACGAGTCGAGCGGCATCGCCATTGAGTCGCGCAAGCAGCAGGGCGAGGCCGCAACCGCCCACTTCCAGACGCACCTAGCTGCATCGCTTGGTCAGGTCGGCCGCATCATCGTGGACATGATCCCGCGCCTGATCGACACGCCGCGTCAGATGAGGATTCTGGGGTTCGACGGTAGCTCGGGTTCAGTGCAGATGGACCCGGAAGCCCCGCAGGCTATGGCTGAGACGCCTGAAGGCTTGGTCGTCAACCCGAATCGCGGCAAGTACGACGTGCGCGTTGTTGTGGGCGCGTCCTACAGCACGCAGCGCACGCAGGCGCAGGCCGCGTTCTCCGAGATGATGCGGGCCAATCCGCAGATGACGCCAGCCATCGCACCGCTGTGGGCGAAAAATCTAGACGTGCCGGAGGCCGACAAGCTCGCTCAAGTCCTGATCGCTGTTGCGCCGCCTGAAGTGCAGGCAGTCTTGAAGCCGGAAGGCCAGAACGACGGGCCGTCCAAGGCCGAAGTCATGGCGAAGATGCAGGAAATGCAGCAGGCGCTGGCCGAAGCCACGCAGATCGCTCAGGAACTGCAAGCGGAAAACGACAAGCTCAAGGCCGAATCCGACAGCAAAGAGGAAGAAGCCGAAGCCCGTGTCGCAGAAATGGGCATCAAGGCTTACGAGGCTGAGACTAAGCGGCTTCAGGCCCTGTCTGCTGGCGTGACGCCTGAGCAGGTGCAACTTCTGGTCCAGCAGACCATTGCGCAGATGTTCGCGCAGCCTGACCCGATGCAGCAGGAAGCGGAAGAACCGGAAGGCATGGGAATGCCAGAGGCCGGCGAACTTCCCGAGATGGAACAACCCGAGTTTGAGCAATCGCCCGATATGGGCATGGGCGATGCGCCCGAAATGGAGTAACCATGCCGACGATCAACGCAGGATCTAGCCAGACTTTCACGGCTGGCGTTCGGGACCAACTTTTCACCTTGGTGGTGAACGGTGGCGCATTGGGAACTGTGACGGGCGCTGCTAGCGCATCGTTCGGTCCTGGCGCTGATCGGCGAGCGTTTGGCCCGTTCGCTGTGGGGCAGGCCATCACGGTGACGGTGCAGGCTGGCTCGGTGATCGTTGAATACGGTGATGCGACGCCTGAGAATGACGGCTCGGCCAATTCGGCATTGAATGGGCCGCAAGTTGCCGCTGGCGCAGGCGGGGTGGCCGGCGCGATCTCTGGCACGCCTGGGTCGCTTGTCATGCTTGACGGCACCGAGCGGCTGACGACTGCCGCCTACACGTGGGCGACGCTGCCGGCCGCAGCCGACTACATCGGCAACGCCTTTGTTTCTGATGTTGGCGCACGCGGCTCGCTGTGGCGCTCGGATGGATCGGCATGGGGTCTTGTTGGGGGGTCTTGCATCCTTGCTCAATCCGCTGTTGCCGCGACGACGCTGACGGGGACGACGACTGAAACGGCTGCGCAAAACTACACGCTCCCCGGCAACCTTATGGGGCTCAATGGAAAGTTGCGCATTTTCACCAAGTGGACCCTGACTAACAACGCGAACACCAAAACGCTTCGGTTCCGGTTTGGCGGCACGGGAATTTCTGGGACGGCGCTATCTGACCCTCAGTCAACCTCGCAAACCAGCCTTCACGTCACGGCCGAGATTGAGAACCGTAACAGCCTTTCCTCGCAAATCGGCGGCAACGGAACGGTTAACCTGACCGGCTCAACAAACGCATGGCGGACGGCAACAGTCAATACCGCAACCGATCAGTTGCTTGCGATCACCGCTCAACTAGGCGTCGGAACCGATAGCGTTACGCTTGAGAGCTATCAAATCGTCCTGTACCGCCCATGACGATTTACAGAGCATCTAGCAACTCAGATTTAGCCGCCATAACAACGTCGGCCGGCGATACTGTGTTGCTTGAGTCGGGGCGCGAGTTTGCAGCAAGCAGCGTGCCGGCTGGAATACTCACACCATCCGGCGTCACTGTTGGCGCATTTGGAACCGGAGACAAGCCAATCATTAGCGGGGGCGTCACCCGTGCGGATTGGGTGTTTGATGCCGGCAACAATGTTTACAGCCGAACAGCGGCCGGGAATACGCTAGGCAACGTGACGGAAGACGGTACGCCGATGAAGTTCGTTGCGTGGAATACCGACATTGCCACGACTGCGGCAAGCATGGTGTCCGGCTCGTCAATCCCGTATTGGTCCGGCTCGTTTACGTACAACCCGGCAACGTTCACGATCTACATTCGCCCAAGTGCAGGCGTTGCAGCGGATCACGTTTACTCGGTGAGTGAGTCGCTTTATGGCTTCTCAAGCACATCAGGAAGCGGCGGGTTCTCAATCAATGACATTGCCTTTAAAAGCATTTCGCGCCATGGCGTTCTGATCCAAAACAGAGTTGGTGTGGTTGTGTCAGGGTGCAACTTTGTCGTTATTGGCGGGCACATCATCAGCCTTCACGCGGGCAACGGCATCGAATTGGCCGAGAACTGCCACGGCGCAACTGTTAGCGGGTGTTCGTTTGTTGACATTTTCGACACTGCGGCAACATCTCAAGCTTATGCCACGTCGCCAGCGCGCATTACCGGTCACACATACACAGACAATATTGCCCGGCGATTTGGGATGCATGGCATTGAAATCAGTGTACACACCGCTAACCAATTGGTCGAGGGCATTGAGATTGACGGATTTGTGGCTGCTGATGGCGGGCTGGGGTGGTCTGGTGACAGAAGCGGATCGGTTGTCATCAACATTTGCACAAACACATCTAACACCAGAATAAACAGGTCATTTGCCCGAGGTGTGTATTCAACAAATTGCAGACGTCTTTATCTTGGCTATCAGACCGGCGGCGTGTGCGGCATTGAAGACTCGTCCGGAACCGCGACCTACAGCCTTGCCCCTACGTCAAACGCAAACGGCCGGACTGGTCAGGTTGACCTTTGGCGTAACGTCACCGACAACTTGGGGGCGCCTTCTGGCGGGGTATGGGCACAAACCACCGCCGATCTAAGCAACAACTTTAGAAGCATCGTTTAACCGCGCCTGACGGAATCAGGCAACAATTGGAAACCTCATGACTGACGAAACTCTGCCGAATGCCCTAGAGGCCGTGGCGGACGCTCAACAAGCGCCCGAAACGACCGAGGCGCAAGCAACCGACAAGCCCGAAGGCGAGAAGCCAGAAGGCAAAGACGAAAACCCGCTAGAGAAGCAACTCAAGCGGGAGCAGCGGCGAATCCAGAACTTGACGCGCCAGAAGTATGAGATGGCGGCGGAGCTGGACCGTCTGAAGAAACTGGAGCATCTTGCGTCTAGCACGCAAAAGTCAGACAATCAAGCTATTGACGACGATAGCGATACGCTATCTCTGAGTAAAGCCGAACTGGAACGCAGGATCGAGCAGCGCGCTAGGGAACTAGCGCCGACGATCAAGGCGAAGGAAGACGGCGAGACAGAGGTACGCGAGAAAGCTGTCAGCCTGCGTAAGCAACTCGGTGAGCGGTTCGAGGAACTGACCAGCGATTTGGCATCGGTGTTCGATCATGACCGGCAACTGTTGGTCCTTGATGCAGAAAACCCCGCCGCGCTGATTGAGTACCTGACCGATCCCGACAACGCGGACGAAGCCGACCGGATTGCGCGACTGCCTGCGCAGCGTGCCGCGTTTGCGATGGCCCGTATCGAGGCCAAGATCGCAAGCACCGCGAAGCCGAAGCCGCAACCAAGCAAAGTCGCTGCACCGATTGAGCCGGTGCGCGGCGGCGGTGGTTCCACGAGTGGAGCCCCGAACCCCTCAGACACTAAGGCCTGGGTTAAGTGGCGGATGTCTCAGCCCGGCTTTTGAAAGGATGAATCATGGCTAACAGCCTTCAAACTTCGACCCTCATCACCAATGAGGTCCTGGCCATCGCGCACAACAACAGCGCGTTCCTTGGCCGCATGAACACGGACTATGACGGCGCATGGGACGGCAAGTATGCCCCCGGTGCGACCCTCAAGGCCCGTCGTCCGGTTCAGTTCACGGTGCGTTCCGGCGCTACCGCGAACATCCAGGACGTGACCGAATCGACCGTTGACGTGACGGTTCAGCCGGAACTCGGTATCGACTTCGCTGTGTCGAACTACGAACTGGCGACCTCGGTTCGCAACGATGGTTCGGTGGATTCGGCCTTCCGTGAGCGTTACCTGAAGCCGGCCGGTATGCGCATTGCTGCCGAACTGGACTATCGGATCGCGGCTGCGCTGAAGAACTCGGTGTATAACTTTGTCGGCACCCCCGGCACTGGCCCGTCCACCCTGGCGGACATCATGGCTGTCCATACCCCGATGGACAACCAAGCCGCCCCGCGTGACGACATGCGCTTTATCGCGCTGACCCCGCTGGCCCATAACACGGTTGTCGGCGGCCTGTCGTCGCTGTTCAACAACCAAGCCACCATCGGCGAACAGTACAAGTCGGGCAGCATGAAGAATGCGCTGGGCTTCAACTTCCTGATGAGCCAAAACATGCCGACTCACACGGTCGGCGCGTTGGGTGGAACCCCGTTGGTGAACGGCGCTAACCAGGGTCTCATCAACTCTGGCGCGACCGACAACCCGTATGCCGCGACCACTTCGCTGGTTACGGACGGCTGGACCGCTGCGGCGGCTAACCGCCTGAACGCTGGCGACGTGTTCACGATTGCCGGCGTGTTCTCGGTCAACCCGGAAACCAAGCAGTCGACCGGCTCGCTGCAACAGTTTGTTGTGACGGCTAACACCGCTTCGGACGCTGGCGGTAACGCGACCATCGTGATTTCCCCGGCGATTATCGCTGGCGGCGCGTTCCAGAACGTGACGGCTCGCCCGGCTGACAATGCCGCGCTGACCATCCAGACTGGTTCGGCTTCGACCGGCTACGCTCAGAACCTCGCATGGCACAAGAACGCAGTCACGTTCGTGTCGCCGAAGCAGGAACTGCCGGGTGGCATGGATATGGCCTACACCGCTTCGATGGCGGATGAAGGCGGTATCTCGCTGCGCTTCGTGCGCGGCTTTGACCTGGTTAACAACAGGTTCATTAGCCGCTTTGACATCCTCTGGGGTGTCGCTGCGACGAAGCCGGAGTTCATGGTCCGCCGCACCGCCTAATCGCTAGGCGCTGAGACATGGCCCGGTTAGGTGCAAGCCTGCCGGGCCTGTTTTCATGGGAAAATGCAGCATGTACCCGCTAAACCTACATCACCCTGGCTGCTGCGGCTTCGCGGTGGCGAACGATGAAAAAGAACACCGGGCGCTTTCTGACATGGGTTATCTGCCTTCCTTTCTCGCTGCGGAAACTGTGGTGGGTGAGGTTGACGAGCTTCGGGCGCAGCTTGATGCTCTGGGCATTCCGTATCACCATCGCGCTGGCGCTGATAAGCTCCGCTCGCTCCTGCCGAAGGCGTAAGAAATGAGCACTGCCCGACAGATCATCGACGCATCCATGAGCCTGGGGCTAAACAAACTGAGCCCCGGCGAGACGCTATCGGCTGACGATGCTGTGCGGGCTTTGGGCGCGCTGAATCTTGTCGTTGACGAGATCAACGGCGGCAAGCATCTGTTGTGGCGCGAAGGCTTGGTGACTGGCACTGTGACCGGCACCGGAACTCTGGGCACGACCTGGGCCACGATTGCTCCCGGCGCGCAGATCCTCGGTGCCACGTACAACGAAGGCGACGGCGACCAACCCATTGCACAGATCACGATGCAGCAGTGGGCGGAGAACATCACGATCAAGACGACAGGCGGCGTTCCCGAAGTCTTCGCCTATGACGGCGCGTCAACCGTGTTTTTCTATCCCGCCCCGGTTGCGATTCCTGTTTCGCTGAGGTATCGCTTCGCGGCTTCGGACTTCGCCGACCTTGATACGGATTACGTGCTGCCTGCCGGGTGGAAGTCCGCGCTAACCGACATGCTGACCGAGAGGCTTGCGCTGCTGTTCCTCGGTGGCGTGTCGCCAAAGATCGCTGCGGACTCTGCGCGAGCAAAGAATCGCCTCATCGGCCAATCCCTGCGCCCCGGCATCATTGATGGTGGATCGGGCAGCGGAAATATTCTCAACGGGTGGGGTTGATGGCTGGAAACCGCGAAGTCCGTGCGCTAGGTCCGACCTACACCCTGTCGGATCGGAAGGCCGGCGTTCAACGCTCGGTCAACTGGCACTTGGCGCGGGTTGAAGGCTTGGGCGAAGACACGGAGCTTCGTCTGAAACAGGTTGACGGCCTAGACTTGGTTCACCAATTCAGCGCCCCGGTTCGCGGGATCTGGGACGCTGAGGGCCGTCTTTTTGTCGTGGCTGGTTCGACGCTCTATGAGTGGGTGTCGGCCAGCATGGTCAGTCGTGGCACGCTCGGGACTTCAACCGGCTACGTCTCAATGGCTGACGGTCAAGAGCAACTGTGCATCGTTGACGGGGCTAACGGGTACGTTCTGAACCTCACGACGAACGCTTTCGCGCAGATCCTGTCTGCCGGCTGGCTTGGCTCTAACCACGTCGAACATTTGGATGGTTACTTCCTGTTCGTGGACCCGAACACCGAAGCCTTCTATATCTCCGCGATTGACGACGCCAGTAACATCGACGCGCTGGACTTCAGCTCTGCCGATTCGCAGCCTGACCGCATCGTGACGCACCGTGTCCGCAAGCGCGAGGCGTATTTCTTCGGCACGACCTCTTGCGAGGTGTGGATCAACTCGGGTTCGCCTGACTTTCCCTTGTCTCGGTACAACGGAACGCCTATTGACGTTGGCGCGGTGGGTCAGAACGCGGTGGCTGTGGCCGCTGATTCGCTTATCTGGATCGGGCAAACTGCGCGGGGCTCGGGAATCGTCTACGAAATGCAGGGCTATCAGCCTGTTCGCATTTCCACTGATTCCGTCGAGGAGGCCCTAGCCCAAAGCACGGACATCGCCTCGGCTTACGTGTGGGCGTACCAAACAAACGGCGCGGAATTCATCGGCATCCAGGCGCCGGGCCTGACCTCTACATGGGTCTTTGACGCTGCGACGCGCCAATGGCACGAACGGGCAGAATGGGACGGCGATTGGGTGCAATTCCGCGTCCAGCAGACCGCATTCAGCCGGTCCACGCACTACGCCATCGGCAACGAGGCGCTTTACAAGTTCAACGCAGCATCTAACCAGTACGTTGGCGCCACGATGCTCCGTGAACGGACGTGGCCGCACCTTCGCCTGCCATCGCTTGAGCCGGTCAGCTATCGCGGCGTTGAAATGCTCTGCACCACGGGCCAAGGATCGGGCCAAATCTCGCTAGCGATCAGTAACGACGGCGGTTATAACTTCGGTTCACCGCTGCTTCGCTCGCTCGGTGTCGTTGGCCGCTGGATGCAGCGCGTGCGCTGGCTTGGCCTGGGGACTGCGATTGATCGCGTCTATCGGATTCGCGTTTCCGATAACGTGCGCGTAGACATTAACGCCGTGACGGTGGACGCATGACGACGCTTACCCTTCCCCGCGCTGGAATCCCGCTGACGCTTGGCGGCGATCGTGTAAGCCCTGAGTATTACCGCTTCTTTCACGACATTGCGATTCGTGCGGGCGGCGTTACTGGCGAAGGGACTGACGACCTGAGCGCGTCAATGTTCGAGGATGCGGGCATTGAGGAGCTGAAACTTCAAAACTACGCGACCACGGATGAGTTGCGCAGCCTCCCGCCGATGATCCACTGGCCCGAAGTCGAGCAGGACACGCAGCAGGCCCGCATTGAGGCTCTAGAGGCTCAGGTGGCCGAACTGGTAAAGACCGTTGAAGGCCTGTTGGCCGGCCAATCACTGTAAGGAATAACCATGGCAGTTTCACCGCGCCCCCTTTGGACCGCTCAGGCCGCGCCGACTTCGCAAACGACGATGTTCACGTCCACTGGACTGAAAACGATCATTGACAAATTCACGGTTAGCAACCCGACCGCAGGCGTACTCACCTATGCGGTGAACCTCGTTCCTAGCGGCGGATCGGCTGGCGCTTCTAACCTGATCCTGACCAAGAGTTTGGCGGCGGGCGAAACCTACACCTTCCCCGAAGTCATCGGCCATGTCCTAGAGTCGGGCGGCTTCATCTCGGTGATTGCGTCGAGTACCTCGCTGATTCATCGCGCATCTGGCCGTGAGGTGACTTAACGTGCCGCATATCGGGTCTTTGCAGGCCCATGAGTTCGAGCTATGGAAGCGCGTCAACGCTGGCGGCGGTGGCGGGAGCGCAACCGACCTCGCCTACACGGCATCGGCGACGGGTGGAACTGTCACGTCAAGCACGGGCGCAGATGCAACGATCCCGCTTTCTGACGGCACGAACGCGGGCCTAGTCTCGCCAGCGCAGCACGCGAAGCTAGCAGGCATCGCAACTGGCGCAACGGCGAACAGCGCTGATGCCACGCTGCTGGACCGTGCGAACCACACCGGCACTCAGGCTGCTAGCACTATCTCGGACTTCAGCACGGCGGCAGATGCTCGGATCGCTGCGGCATCCGTCAATGCGCTGTCTGACGTGACCGTGACCAGCCCGACGACGGGGCAGGTGCTGAAGTGGAACGGAAGCGCTTGGGTTAACTCCGCCGATGCAACGGGCGGTGGAGGTGGCGGCGGCGCGACTGTCGGTGATGCTGTGCTGGACTTTGGCGCTACGCCTTCGGCTGAAGCAACCGTGACTGTGACGGGACAAGCCGGCGTGCTGTCAACATCGACCGTCGATGCGTTCTTTCAGGGCAGTTCAACGGCCGACAACAGCCTGACAGATCATCGCTTTGCAGCGGTGGCGCTCAAACTTCTGGTGGCCGACATTGTTGATGGCGTCGGGTTCACCGTCTATGCAACGTCGATTGCGGGCCTCGCTACGGGCACGTTCAATCTCAAGTGGAGATACCAATGAGTTGGTTTTTCAAGATCCTTGATGCTGCTGGCGTCAACACGGCAAAAGTCAACACTGACGGGTCGGTGCAAGTCGTGGACATCCCCCCGAGCGGCAGCCATTACACCGTCGCAGCCAAGACCGGCACGATTGCTGCTGCGACGGCGGCGAACGCTGCTGTTTTTGCGATGCGTCTCGATCCTGGCTCGCCGACGCTGGCCTATATCGACATGGTGAAGCTGCGGTTCACGACCATCGTGGCATTCACCACGCCTGTGACGCAAACGCGATCCATTGCAATTGTTCGCGGCTCAGGCGCTGCTGCATCTGGCGGAACTGCGATTGCGGCGGTGGCGAAGAAGGACACCGACTATGGCGCATCCGAGTTTGACGCGGCATCTGGTGGCGATGTGCGCATCGCAACGACCGGCGCTCTGACCGTGACCGGCATTACCTTCGAGACTGTGAACCTTGGTGAATTGACGCTGGCTCATGTTGGCGCGGCAGGTAACTTCTACGAACACACGTATGAATTCAGCCTGCGAAACCATCCGATTCAGATTCGTCCCGGCCAACTGCTGGCGGTGCGCGTCGGCCCGTCGGCTATGGATGCGGCCGGCACGTGGTCACTCGGCGTTGAAGTCGCATGGCGAGAATCCGCCACTGAGGCATAACCGCTTACAATAGGCAAAGGCTATAGGTCAAGCATGTACCCTTGCACTTACAAATGGAACTCTGCCCCTGTTGCTAGTCGCGTGATGCGCGACATGGTGCAGCGTCTGCAAGGGGAGGTGTCCAAACTGCCGCAGTACGAACCGACGACGAAGCACTATATCCACGGCGGTCTGTACGTCCGCGAGGTGTGGCGCGATGCCGGCGTGCTCATCATCGGCAAGGTTCACAAGCGGGCGCATCTGTACGTGGTGGTTTCTGGAACGATCCGTGTCACGACCGATGAAGGCGTTATCGAAGTGACCGGCCCGCACGTCATCAAGTGCCAGCCCGGCACCAAGCGGGCGGTTTTGGCGATCACGGACGCTGTGTGCCTGACGGTTCACGCAACCGAAGCGCTGACGCCAGAGGATGCCGAAGCCGAGATTGTCGAGGATGACCCGGACGCACTGTTTGATGCGCAGAACCGGGTGAAGCCGGGCGTGTTGAAGTACGACGCAACGGAGGTGTTGCAATGAGTTGGATCGCTGCGGCTGCCGTTGTTGGCGGCGCTCTTATTTCATCGCGTGGCGCACGAAGCGCAGCGGGCACACAAGCTGACGCCACGAACCGGGCGACCGAACTACAGCGGGAACAGTTCGAGCGCACCTATGCCGATCAGCAGCCTTACCGCGAACAGGGCGTTAACGCACTGCGCACGCTGGCCGGCGACATCAACCGGATGCCTACCGCCGCTGAAGTCATGGCGCAGCCGGGCTATCAGTTCGGGTTGCAACAGGGTCAGCAGGCGCTTCAACGGCAGTTCGCGGCACGCGGCGGGCGGGTTTCCGGTGCAGCGATGAAAGCCGCGACCGAGTACGGCACGAATTACGCCACGACCGGGTTCAATGCCGAATATCAGCGCAGGCAAGATCGCTTGAACCGCCTCGCTGCACTGGCCGGCATCGGGCAGACCGCCACGCAGGCAAGCGGACAAGCGGGGATGAGCATGGCCGGCAACGTCGGCAACATGATTCAGTCGCAAGGCGACGCAAGCGCAGCGGCTCGGATGGCTCAAGGCAATATCTGGGGCAACGCCATCGGCGACATTGGCGCGGCATACGCTCGCAACCGTCAGCAACAGTCGGCGTTCAACAGCCCAAGCAACGCGGACCTTGCGCGTCAATACAACTTCGAGTGATCTATGGCCAGTGCTAACCTGTTCGCTCAATACCTTCAGCCCGTCCGGTCCATGCAAGACCGCATGGCAGAGTACGATGCGGCCGACCTTCGACGCGAGCAACTGGCCGGCGTGCAGCGTCAGAACCGGCTGCAAGAGCTTGCCTTTCAGCGCGGCGAGGAAGAACGCGCAGGCGCACAGCGGCGTCAAGGCGCTATTGCTTCGCTGCTGCAAGGCGCTGGCGGCGACGAGGCTAAGGCCGTTCAGGCGCTGCGAGGCGCGGGCTTCTACGATGAGGCCGGCAAACTCGAATCCGACATGCTCGGACGCGGCAAGACCCGCGTTGAGATTGGCGGACTTGAGGGCAAGAACGCCGAGGCGGAACGCGAGCGCAAACAGAAAGAACGTGAAACGGCAATCCGCGACATCTCCAACTTTGATACGCCAGAAAGCGCGATTGCTGACGTTCAAGCCAAGCTCAAGGCCGGCACGCTGACCATGCAGCAGGCGTCAAACGTCATCAACACGATTCAGTCACGGCCGGATTGGAAGCTGTACTTGATCGAGGGCATCCTTGCGCCGAAGGAGCGGCTGGACCTTGTTGCCAAGCGGGAGACCGAGAAACGTCAGGCGGCGAATGAAGTGCTGGTGTTTGACCCGAAAACCGGCCGTTACGTGACGAATGAACCGCTTGTGTCTGCAAAGGCGCGAGTAGCCCAGGCTGGCGCATCTGTCACGCTCGGATCACCTGTGCCGGTCACGCTGGCAGATGGGTCTACCGTTCTTGTCCAGCCCGGGAATCGGCCGGGCGCACAACCTCAAGTCGTCACGGTTGGAGGTAAGCCGGTTTCACCGCTCCCCACGAAGCAGGGCGACGCCACGGAAGCCGAGCGCAACGCGGCCGGCTATCTGCTGCGCATGGAAGAAGCAACCAAGCTCTTGGATCAGTTCGAGAAGAAGGGCCGCGCTTCCTACGGTACGCAGATTGCAGGCGCTGTGCCTCTTGTTGGCGAAGCAGCGCGGCGCGTCACCATGACGCCAGAACAGGCGCAGTATCGACAGGCTCAAGAGGACTGGGTTCGGGCCAAGCTGCGGAAAGAATCTGGCGCGTCGATTGCTTCGGACGAAATGGAACGCGAAATCGCAACCTACTTCCCGATGCCCGGCGAAGGCCCCGAGGTTGTCGAGCAGAAGCGGCAAGCGCGTCTTGTGGCTAACGACTCGTTCCGAGCATCTGCTGGACGTGCGGCTGCAAAACCGAAAGCAGCACAGCCGGCCGGGCCATTCTCTGATGCAGAGAAAGAGCGGCGTTACCAAGAGTGGAAGAAGACCCAAACCGGGGCGCAGTGATGACCGAACAGGAAGAATTCGAGTTTCGTTTGCGCCTTGAGCGGGAACAAGCTCAATCTCGCCAGCCTCAATCCAAACCGCCTAGCGAATCCGTCGCCACACAAGCCGGCCGGCGAGCCCCTACGCTTGTCTCCCAAGCTGCGCAAGGGGCAACCCTAGGGTTTGGCGATGAAGCGGCAGCGGCTGTCACTGCTGCAATCAAGTCCATGCAGGGCGAGGGCCGGTTTAAAGACCTGTACCCCATGTACCGCGACTATCTGCGCGGGCAGGCCAGCGAGACGGCGAAGCAACAGCCTATCGCGTCGGCGCTGGCTTCTGGCGTGGCATCGTTGCCTCTTGCGGCTGCTGCGGCGCTGCCGGGCGCTGCTGTGCGTGGAACCGGCATGATGGCGAACGCGACGCGTGCAGGCGTGGCTGGCGCGTCGACTGGCGCTGTCTTTGGTGCAGGCCAGTCTGAGGCCGGCGACCTCCAAGGCATTGCTCAGGATGCGCTGAAGTCGGCCGCGATCAGTGGCGCGGCTGGTGCTGTGCTGCAACCCGTCACGGCCGGCATTGGTGCTGTCTACCGTCAGGGCGCGGCGCGACTGAGCAAGAAATCAGCCGAGCAGATGGGCCGCGAGAAGGTTGCAGAGGCGCTGTCTCGTGATGCTCGCGGCACGACCTTCCAAAACGCGTTTGGCGGTGATCCGGCAGCACAAGCGGCGGCACGCATTCAGAAGCTTGGGCCAGAAGCGCGGATTGCTGACGTTGGCGAAGCAACGCGGGGCACGCTGGACGTGCTGGCAACCCTTCCAGGCCGCACGAAAGGGGCCGTAGAGGCTGCAATCCGCGACCGGCAAGCCGGACGTGGCGCCCGCATCATTGAAAGCGCTGAGAAGGCTCTAGGCGCTGATGGCAAGCGGTTCGCCTCAACCGTCGATGACCTGATCGCGCAACGGCGCGAGGCTGCTGCGCCGCTGTATGAGGCAGTGCATCAACAGCAAGTCGCCAAAAGCGAGGCGCTTGATTCCATCATTGATGCGGCAAAGAAGCTCGGTGCGACCGGATCGGCGCGGCAGATCGCAACAGCCGAACGCATCCCGTTCACGCTTGGCGAGAAGGGAGCACAGTCCTACTCAATGCGGGATCTGGACCTTCTGAAGCAAGGTTTGGATGACAGGATCGCCAATGCTGTCAACGAGTTCGGCAAGCCGACCAACGTAGGTGTTGCTTTGCTCAAGCTGCGCGATAGCCTTGTGACCTCGCTGGATGAGGCTACGGGCGGCGCATACGCTGCGGCGCGTGCTGCTTACGCTGGTCCGTCTGCCGTCATTGACGCGGCAAAGGCTGGCCGTAAGGCGCTGACGCAAGACGACGCAGCAATCGGCAAAGTCCTTCAAGGCATGGGCGATTCCGAGCTTGAGGGCTTCCGTGTGGGTGCATTTGAGGCTCTGCGGGCAAAGGCCGGCGCTCAGGGCGGGCAGACCGAACTGATGAAGCTGTGGCGCACGCCGAACCTTCAGGAAAAGCTCAAAGCGATCTTTGGCGACGAGCGGGCTTATCGACAGTTCGCATCGCGCATGTCCGCAGAGAAGAACCTCCAGGGGCTCGAATCTGTCGGCCGTGGATCGCAGACGGCTGCGCGTCAGTACGGGGCCGGCGACCTTGACACGAATGCAATTGCCGACATTGCAGGCGCAACCAGCGGGAGCCCGCTTGGCATGATGGCTGCGGCGTCTCGCGCTTGGAACCGCGTGAAGACCCCCGAGGCGGTGCGCGATGCAATGGGCCGCACGCTCTTGGCTCAAGGCCCGAAGGCCCGCGAGGAACTGAACGCGCTCGCAGAATTGGTCCGACAGGTGAACAACCGTCGAGCCGGTCAATCTGTTGCAGCCGGCATCACTGCGGCAGAATTGGCACGCCTGCCGACGACGAACGCTCAATAAGGAACACGCATGACTTCCCTGCCCGGCTGGTTCAATCAGCAGTTCTTCAAGGACAACGGCGACCCGGCCGCTAACTGGCGCGTCTACACCTACGCTCACGGCACGACGACGCATAAAGATGCGTACACCGACCACACGGGCAGCACGGCTCAGACGTACACGAGTGACGGCCTGGGCGGGCAATACATCGCACTCAATGCTCGGGGCGAATTGGCGATCCCGCTATTCCTGAAGGATGGCGCGTATGACATCGTTTTGAAGGACGATTCAGGCGCGACGGAATGGACCCGCTACGCGATCCAAACGGACGCCTACGCCGATGACCTCGTGACGACGCTCCGTGCGGATCTGGCGGGCACTGCGGCCGGCGACGGCGCTGACTTGATCGGCTTCCGTCCGACGATGACGGCGGCAGATAGCACGCTGGCCGGCGCGTTGATGGACGGGGCGGTAAACCTTGAGTGGTGGTCCCACCTTGTCACCGGCAACGACTACACGACCGCCCTAGCCGCTGCGGTGGCGACCGGTAAGAATGTGTATGTCCCTTACCGGCTGGCAACCCGCACGGTTTCCACTGGCGTTTCGTTCGCCAACAACAACCAGACGGTGTTTGGCGACAACCCCGACAGCGCACGAATCCAGTTCACCGGATCGACTGGCGTTACTTTCAACGCTGACGGGAAAACTGGCTGTCGAGTGGTTGGCTTGTGGCTGGAAGGCCCGGGCGTTGCCTCTTCGATCAGCAGCACTTACACGCAATGCGGATTCCGTGCCATCACGGCGACGCGGTGCGATGCCATCGGCTGTGTGTTCAGTGGCTGGGCTGGTGGCGGGGTGTTCATCCAAGACGCGACCGATTGCCGGGTTCTGAACAACTCGTTCACCGATGCAAAGACCATGCCGCTCGTTACCGACGCGTTCGGAACGGCGGACATTACGTTGTGGGGATCGTGCGTTGATTGCATGGTTGACGGCAACCGCTCCAACTCTGGCGCGGCTTACGGTGTCGTTCTTCAGACCATCAACTCCACGACTCAGACGGCGCGGCGCAACTCCATCACGCGCAACGTGATTAGCGGCGCGAAGAACTACGGCATCCTCGTTTACAACTATTCGAGTGGAACGCCGCCTGTCGTTAACAACATCTATGACACCCTGATTCAGGGCAACACGGTTGAGACCGTGTATGGCTATTACAACAACCCGGCGACCGGAAACAAGGACTACGGCGCGGGCATCTATGTTCTGTCGTCCGAAGGAACCCGAGTCATCGGGAACACGGTCAAGGACGTTTGCAAGGACACGAACGGATCGGCGCTGACGCCTGCCGGCATCGCCATTAACGCCACGTCCAAGGCTGTCGTTTCGGCCAACTACATCGACACGTCGGCATGGTATGGCGTCTTCGTGGTCGATAGCCTCCAGCTTGGCAGCGGGGCTAGTCAGGCATCGTCCGCGTACATCCCTGACGGGTTCGTGATCGTTGAAGGTAACACGATCAAAGCCACAACTCGCCATGGGGTTTACGTCCAGAACAAGCACAAAGTCCGAGTCAGCGGCAACACCATTGACACGGTGTCGGGCGCTTCGCAATCCGGCATTGTCGCTGAATCCACGCTGACCGGCACGACCTATCCGACGCTTAAATGGCTGGCGATTTCGGATAACACGGTATACAACGTCACGTCATCTTGCATCCAGGCTTCGACTTCGACGGCCCCGAGCATCACTGGCAACACGCTAGAAATCGGCACTACCGGCATCTTTGCCGAGACGATTGACGCGGTGATTTCGTCCAACATCATCCGCAACATTACGACCGGATCAGGGCGCGGCATTGACTTGCGCACGACCAGCTCTAGCGCTGGTTCTACGATCACCGGCAACTCAATCACCGGCTGCACGGTCGGCATTCTGGCGTCGCACACTGTCACGTGGGGTGAGAACCGGATCACCGGCAACACGACCAACTACAGCGGCGTCTATGCCTCGTGGATCAGTGGGACTTACAACCCCCCGAGCATCGCCGGTGGCGGCACGACGACGACGACCCTAACTGTGACCGGCGCTGCTGTTGGCGACTTTGTTGACGCCAGTTTCAGCCTTGACCTGTCGGGCTTGCAATTGTCCGCTTACGTGTCGGCGGCAGACACTGTAACATTCGTGTTCCAGAACCCGACCGGCGGAGCGATTGACCTAGCGTCAGGCACGATCCGCGCCAAACTCCGCAAGGTTTGACACATGCAACATGACCACGCCCCCGCAGATTGGTTCGCTGGGCTGGCCGGCGTTTGTGTCTCGCTCTGGCAGTGGGCGACGGTTGGCATGTCCCCCCTGTCGGTGCTTGTCGCTGTCGCCTCGCTGATCCTGATCGTTCTGAGGGTGCGCGAGTCAATCGCCCGTCATCGGCTGATGTCACAGTTTGGACAGGCAAACAAAGGCGTCATCAGACGTATCATGGAGGCCATCCAGACAAAGCCGGGTGATCTATGACGCCACGCAAGGCCAAGACAGTTTCCCTAGAACAAGTCCTGGCCGCTACGCAGCCCGGCTGCGGATCGTGCAAGTGGTTCCGTCAGGAATCCGGCGAGGATTGGGGCGAGTGCTGGCTACTGCCGCCCGTTCCAGTCGTTGGCTTTGACGATACGGGCGAGGCCGTGCAAGGCAACGCCCGGCCGCAGGTTGACACCGTGGACCTTTGCAGCAAGTGGGAGCCTTCGCAGTGAGCGAATACGACGGGCTGCGGCAGTATTGCACCGTCCGCCAGCTAGAAATCATCGAGGCGATTGAGCGCGAAGGCTCGATCCGCAAAGCCGCGCGGACGCTCGGGATCAGCCATCGAAATGTGTTCGGCACGCTAGAGGCGATCCGCAAAAAGGCCGCGATGCAAGGGCACAGCCCCGCGCACGATATGACGCGGACCGTTCCAGAACCCTACGTGGTCAAGGGCGTATCGACGTACTACGGCAAGGACGGCAAGCCTTCGGGTCAGTGGGTCAAGTCCACGCTGGACGAAGACAAGCGGATGGCGGCAATCCGCGCGGCAATTGAGGCAATGGCGGGTGACGTTACCCGCATTCCGCCGACCGCTGCGCCTGTCTTGTCTGCCCCGCAACTACTGAATCTGTACGTCCTGACGGATTGCCATGTGGGGATGCTGGCGTGGCACCGTGAGGGTGGCGCGGACTGGGATCTACGCATTGCGGAACAAACCCTGTCCGGCTGCTTCGCGCACCTCATCGACTCATCGCCCAAGGCCGATAGTTGCCTGATAGCGCAGTTAGGCGATTTTCTGCACTACGACGGGATGACACCCGTTACCCCGACAAGCGGGCATGTGCTGGACGCTGACGGCCGGTTTGCGAAGGTTGTGCAAGTGGCCGTCCGAACGCTGCGGCGCGTGGTCGATATGGCGCTGCAACGACACAAGACCGTGCATGTGTTGATGGCTGAAGGCAATCACGATCTCGCGTCTAGCGTGTGGTTGCGTGCGCTGTTCCGCGCCATGTATGAGACGGAACCTCGGGTGATCGTGATTGATTCCGAGCTTCCGTACTACGTTCATCAGCACGGCAAAACCATGCTGGCGCTGCATCACGGGCACCTGAAAAAGCCGGACGATCTCCCGATGCTGTTTGCGGCGCAGTTCCCCGCAGTGTGGGGCGCGACGACGAAGCGGTACGGGCACACCGGCCATGCGCACCACAAGCGCGAGATTGAGTCTAAGGGCGTGCTAATGACGCAGCATCCAACGCTTGCGGCTCGGGACGCCTACGCATCGCGGGGCGGGTGGATTTCCGAGCGCGACATAACGTCGATCACGTATCACGCTGAGTTCGGTCAAGTCGGACGCGTGACCGTAACGCCTGAGATGGTCGGGCTGTAGCCAATTCGTGCAAATTATCAAGGGCCATAAAATGCCAAGACCTAAAGCAATCCCCGAATGGAAACGATCCTGGCGCTGGCTGTCGATGCAGATCGGCGCGGGCGCTGCGCTGTTCGGTATGCTGCCAGTCGAGCAACAGACGGCAGTGCTTGACCTGATCGGGATGCGTCCGGATCAGCTGCCGCTGGCGCTGGGTCTCGCTTTTATGGCTGGCCGGCTGCTTCAACAGGAGAACAATTAATGGCACTTCTGAACACCATCGGCGCAGTCATCTGCGCAGCCTATGCGCTGTGGGTCTGCTACCTCGCACTCATGAATGTCTACCGCGTCAAGCGTGAGGGCAAGCTGAAACGTGTGCAACTGGTCCTCGCCTCCCCGCTGCTGATCGTTGGCGGCGTGCTGGACGTGGCGTTTAACCTCATCGTTGGATCGCTTCTGCTGCTGGACGTGCCGAAGGAATGGACGCTTTCCGCAAGGCTGGCGCGGCTCAATAACGGGGACGACGGATGGCGCGGACGCATCGCAGAAAAGGTGGGGACTTACCTCCTCCACGATTTCGACCCGACGTGGAATCACTATGACTAACCCGGCGTTCAATGCGGCCTGTGACGCGATGCTCAAGCGCGAGGGCGGGTTTGTCCTCCACACTGTCGCAGGGGATCGCGGCGGCATGACCTATGCAGGGATTGCCCGCAACATGAACCCGCGCTGGCCTGGGTGGGAAGCTATCGACCGTGGAGAGACGCCGCCGACGCAGCTAGTCCGCGACTTCTACAAGCGGGAGTATTGGGATCGTGTTCGAGGCGACGACCTCCCGCCTGTCGTGGCCGCATCGGTCTTTGACTTTGCCGTCAATGCTGGCGTGAAAGTGGCCGCAAAGCTGGCTCAGGTGGTGGCCGGCTGCGCACCTGATGGCGTCATCGGCCCGAAGTCGATTGAGGCGCTGTCGGCCATGAGCCCCGAGCTTTTCCGGTCGGCCTACGCGCTAGCCAAAATCAAGCGGTACGCGGAGATTGTCAACCGCGACCGGAGCCAATCCAAGTTCCTTCTAGGCTGGCTCAATCGCACTCTGGAGCAAGTCTAAT
>JACCDR011351342.1_pt1 | contig 23739 bp, 15 predicted proteins | sample 7446431 | NCBI WGS metagenome assembly JACCDR01 (sample SAMN15323443, study PRJNA562643) | freshwater metagenome | isolation source: river surface water | place: USA:Blue River Watershed | collected 2017-08-17 | reverse complement strand
TCCACACTGGAGGCGTTGGTTTCCTCGGCGCCGCTGGCGGTGTTGTACGACAAGTCCTTGATGGTTTGCAGGCTGCGGTCGATTTCTTTGGCCACAATCGACTGCTGTTCGGTGGCAGTGGCAACGGTTTCATTTTGGCGGTGTATATCATGTAGTGAATTGGCAATATCCCGCATCACATCGCGCGCTTCGACAATACTTTGCACTGTCCGCTCTGCTTGATCTTCCGACGCATTGATCGCCATCACAGTGGATTGGGTGCTGGATTGGATAGTTTGGATCATACCCTCGATTTCGGCGGTGGATTGTTGCGTGCGCTTGGCCAGTTCTCGAACTTCATCGGCGACCACGGCAAAACCGCGGCCACTTTCACCTGCCCGTGCCGCTTCAATGGCGGCATTGAGCGCCAGTAAGTTGGTTTGATCGGCAATACCTCGGATCACATCCAGTACTGAGCTAATATCCTTGACGCCGTTGACCAGTAAGTCGACACCACTTAGGCTTTGTTCAATTTGTTGCACCAACTGCTGCATTTGCGTGACCGAGCTTTCGATGGTGGTCACGCTGTGATGGGCACGACTGTCGGCATTGATGGAGTTTTCCGAGCTATGCACGGTGTTGCGCGCCACATCTTCAATGGTTACTGCCATTTCCGTGACGGCACTGGCTGCTTGTGCCAATTCGGCCACTTGCTGATGGATGGTATCTGATGATTGATGCGTCACCACACTTAGCTGCTCAGACGTAGACGCCAAGCGATGGGTATAACTGGCAATGTGCGATAGCATTTGTCGGAGTTGTTGCTGGGTTTGGTGCAACTGACCTTTTAGGCTATCGGGATCGGCATTGCTGATATTGGGTGTTAAATCGCCTTGCGCTAAGCTGCACATCAGCTCACGCATTTCCTGTGGATCGCCACCTAGCGGTTTCATGACCAAACGGCGCAACAATAGAGCACTAACCAAGGCGCTCGCGATGGCGAAGGCAATCAGCAGCATCGACCATAGCAATTGTTTATGCAGCGGTTCATTGATTTCGGCGATATCAATTTCGGTTAATAATGCCCAGCGTAAACCTCGAAATTGGATAGGACTAAAGGCAGATAAAACCGGATTGCCATTGTAATCAATGATTTCCTGCACACCAGAGCTGCCATTTAACGCTTGTTCAACCGCAGGGGTTTGCACGCCATTGGCACTGATGGTACCGGCAAATGAGGCTTCAATCGAATGATTGACCGGATCTAAAAAAGAGTCGGATCGCATCCGATAATCCGCGCCGACCAAGTAAGTTTCCCCGCTTTTTCCCATGCCGGAGCGTTTTTGCATAATGTTATTGATTTGGTCGATGGAAAATTGAATCGCTATGACCCAATTTTGCCCATTGATTTTCATCGGTTGCGCCATAAAGGCGGCAGGGATCCCTTTGGACGGCTCGTACGGCGAAAAATCCTCCACTGCAACGTCGCTTAATTGCAATGCTTTGCGAAACACGCGGCCTAGGCCAGACTCCGCATAAGGGCCATTGATAAGATTGGTATGATAGTCCGGTTCTTTGGTCACGGTATGCGCGACAAAGCCGTCAGGTGCGATGATAAAAATATCGTAAAAACCTAAATGTCCCATCACATCTTCCAGCTCGTTTGCCAGTTTTGGGGTGATAGCCTCGCCATAGCGCTGTGCCACGACCGCTTCGATCGCTTTTAAACCTTGCTCACTGCGATCAAAAAATTGCATCACTTGATCGACTTTAATATCTCGTGCCACCAATAAGCGATTGAGATTCAAGCCATTAATGGTGTTGTAAGCGAGGTAACTTAAAATAGCCAACATCGCCATGGTGGGGATAAGGCAGCTAATTAAAGCAATAATGCTCACTTTATGGCTAAATTTCATGCGATTCCTTATCGGACATAACGCCGAACATCATGGTTAATAATGATGGTTAAACATGCACTTGGCGATGTGGACGCGGTAATACATGTTGTCGGTGAGGAGGTGCAGCATGCAGAAAGGTGAGTACTTCGAGTGAACGCATAACGTTAGCCTTTTTGACAGAGGGCAGTTGCAGAATATGAATTTGGAGCTTAAACATCCCAGAAGTTCAGATGCCTAGCGCACTTTTCATCAGTTATAGCTTTCAAGCCTAGGCTAATTCGCAGGCTTCTCAAGTGGTCATCGGCGATTTTGCGATATGATGTGTGGGGGCTGGTTAGTGCTGAAGGCGTGGAGCCTGCACGTCGACATGGCACGGGGCCTGCAATAGCGGAGCTTAGCGCCAATTGCCCTGACATGGATTGGTAGCTGAAATGCATAGACGCTTTTTGCCCGATGGATGCGGTGTCTAAATTTAATCATGGCCGTTGCGAGCAAATCCCGAGCGATGATGTTGACGTTAAATATCCGGAGCAGGCACTGGCCGCCTGCTCCGGACGGAGAGACGCATTAATCGCCGATATTTTTTGTATCCAGCTGTGCGGCGAAAGTAAGGCTATCTGGTGAGGTTGCCTGCTTGCGCGCTTTAAAGTCTTCCAAAATCATGTACAGCACTGGGATCAGCAGCAAAGTAATGACGGTGGCAAAGACAATACCAAATGCCAAAGATACCGCCATCGGGATCACGATTTGCGCCTGTAGGCTGCGCTCAAGCACAATAGGTGCTAAGCCCAAAAAGGTGGTCAGCGAGGTGAGCATAATGGCACGGAAGCGCTGACTACCCGCGTTCATCACGGCCTCGTACAATGCTTCACCACGAGCACGTGCTTCGTTGACAAAATCCACCATGATGATGCTGTCATTGACCACCACCCCTGCTAAGGCGATGAGACCAAAAATTGACATAATGCTCATATCTAGGCCAAGCACTAAGTGGCCTAAAAAGGCGCCGACCATGCCAAATGGGATCACGCTCATAATAAGCAGCGGTTGACTGTAAGACTTCAGTGGGATTGCCATCAGCGCGTAAATGCCAAACAGCGCCAAGAGCCCAGCCATCATCAAATCTTTTACGGCATCGGCCTCTTCTAAGCTCGCTCCGCCCAAACTGGTTGTCACACCAGGGTAGTTGGCTTCGATGGATTTTAAGATGCCGCTTCGCAGTTCGGCAATCACGCGGCTTGGCTCCACTTTACTTTTGTCGACGGCTGCGGTGACGGTCACAGCGCGAACCCCATCAACTCGAGTGATGGCACTATAACTTGGTTGCAAGGTATAACTGGCGATTTGACTAAACGGGACCTCGCCACCATTACTAGTACGGATTTTGATGGCATCCAAGTCGCCAATGGAGGAACGTTCGCTGCGAGGGTAGCGCACCATCACTTTGACTTCTTCACCATCGCGTTGCACCCGTTGCACTTCGGCGCCATAGAAGCCATAACGCACTTGCCGTGCTAAATCGGTGAGGGTAATTCCCAGTAAGTCGGCTTCGGGTTTGAGCGCGAGCACAATTTCATCATTGCCACCGAGCAACGAATCATCGATATCAAACACCCCATCATAATCGGCGAGCGCCTTTTTCAAGCTGTTGGTCGCAGCTTGTAAACTGGCCAAGTCGGTGCCTTTAAGTTGCAGCGATAAATCGCCTCCTTCACCGCCACCCATGGTTGCGGCGTTGATTTTAAAGCTTTTTACCCCAGGGATTTCCGGGACTTGTTCACGCCAGCGATTGGCAATTTCAAATCCATCAATTTCCCGCCCTTCGCTTTTTTCCAGTTCGACCACCAACTGGCCACCGGTATCGTTATTTAAAAACATCAGGCGATGCTTAACGATATCTTGGTTATATTCGCGGCCTAATTCGCTATTAACCCGTTGCAGTGCTTGTTCAATTTGCCGCATCGCTTCGATAGTGGCTTGACCCGATGCACCTTCTTCCATCTGTAAATTGGCGCGAATAAAGTCACTGGGTAAGTTGGGGAAAAACACCCAGCGTACAAAACCACCACTGAGTAATCCAAACGTCAGCAGTAACGCGGCGAAGAAGCTGGCAACCGTGATGTAACGATACTTGATACAGCGCGCGAGGGCGGGGCGGTATTGTTGTTCAATGAAGCGCTGCATGGCGGCAGTGGTGCTTTCTCGCACTCGACGTAACTGATGGCTGCCAAAGCGGCCTAACGCATAGATGCCACCACGCTGCGGATCCCAGGGTTTAGTGTTCATACGGACTAAATGGGCTGGCAAAATAAACTTCGATTCCACGATCGAGAGCATCAGACACAACACCACGACCCAGGCAATAGAGCCCCAAATGCCAGACTGTGCACCACCAACCATCAGCATGGGGGCAAATGCGGCAACTGTGGTTAATACCCCAAAGGTGGCCGGAGTTGCTACTTTTAAAGCACCACGGATCACCGATTGTTCCGATTTGCCGTGTTTTTCCATTTCGCTGTAGGCACTTTCGCCAATGATAATGGCATCATCTACCAAGATCCCCAGCACCAAGATAAAACCAAATAAGCTGATCATATTGATCGAGACGTCAAACCATGGCAGTGGCAGCAATGCTAAAGCGCCCAAGAAGCAAATCGGGATCCCCATCATGACCCAAAATGCGACACGAAATTCGAGGAAAATCGTCAGTGAAATGAGCACCAGCAGGGCTCCGGCAATCATGTTATCTGTCATCAAGTCCAGTCGGCCTTGCAAGTAATAACTAGAATCGCCCCAGTAGGCGAGGCGAACTGTCTCTGGCAGGCTGTCTTGTTTGTCGTTGATATAGTCTTTCACCGACTGCGCAATTTTTAGCGTGTTATCATCGCCGACTGCGTCAACCCGCAGCGAGATCGATGGCCGACCATCAAAGGTGGTGAAGCCTTCAATTTCGGTAAAATCATCACGGATGGTGGCGATATCACTGAGCATCACGCGGGCACCGTTCGGCTGACGTAGTAGTACAATGCGAGAAAAATCGGCAAACACATAGGCTTGGCCTTTGGCACGCAGCAGCATATTGCCATTTTCTGCTTTGATGGCACCGCCTGGTAAATCGACCGAGCTGGCGCGGACAGCATTGACCACTTGTTCAAACGTCAGGCCATACTCACGCATTTTTTGCTCAGAGACTTCGAGCGAAATCTCGTAAGGACGAGCACCAACCACTTCAACTTTGTTGATGCCAGGCCGCAGCTTCAGCTCGTCACGCACATCCTTGGCCAGCTCTTTTAAACTGGCCTCGCTGGCGTCACCGTAAATCGATACCCACATGACGTTACTGGTGAAGCGTGTGCGATAGACCACGGGTTTTTCGGTTTGCTCGGGCAATGAGGCAATCGAACCGACCTGGGTTTTTATCTCATCCATCACCTCTTGCAGATCATAACCACTATCGACTTCGACAATGACAGTCGCTAAACCTTCCGCGGCCACTGAGGTGATCTTTTTAATGCCATTCACTTGGCGCAAACTTTCTTCAATTTTGTCGATAACGCCCGATTCTACTTCCTGTGGCGCCGCTCCTAAGTAAGGTACGCGGATGGTGACTTGTTCTAGCTTAATTTCGGGAAAAACTTGCTTTTTGATGGTGAATACCGAGAGTAAACCGGCCAATATCATCAATAGCATCAATAAATTAGCAGCAACATGGTTACGGGCAAACCAGCCAATCAAGCCGCCACTGTCGCTGTCATGCTTCAGTTCTGGTGTGCTCATGGCGTGTTACCTGTGTTGTTTTCAGTCGTGTTGTTATCAACTGTGGTGTTATCCGCGTTGTCGCTTGCAGCGCTACTTGTGTTAGCGCTGTCGCTGGCGGTTCTTACTTGCAAACCAGCCAAAGGATTGGCCAGTGGCGATACCACCAATTGATCGCCACTTTCTAGGCCACTGACCACATAAGCATACTGCTGATCGGCGCGATCCAGCGTGACGTTACGGAGTTGCAGCTTCATGGCCTGATCAGCCACTAACACAATATTCTCTGGTTTTAACAAGTGGCGAGGCAATTGTAATACCGGTGCCGATTGGCGGCCGCTAATGGTAGCGTTGACAAATTGACCAAACCGAAGCGGTGCACGCTCTGCGCCGTTAGATGCGCTGCGCTGATAAGGGTCTTGCACTTCGGCTACCGCATAAATCACACGGCTTTTTTCATCCAACACCCCTTCGGTACGGACTAAGGTGGCTTGCCAGCGCTGATCATCGGCGCTTAACTGCACCGGCAAATCTAAGGTTTGGCGACTGCCATTGACATTAATGCCTAAATCCGCCAAATCTGACAGCGGCAGCGGTAAACGGACCTCGGCGACGGTAGTTTCTAAAATAACACCTAACTGATTACCACGGCTGACAAACTGGCCAAGGTTGGCGGCGCGGCTTTTCACCATGCCGGTATAAGGTGCGCGAATTTCGGTACGGTTTAAATCGCGCATAGCACGCTCAACGTCGGCTTCTGCGCTTTGTACTTTGGCTAAGGCACTGGCCAATTGCGGTTTACGCAACCCCAGCGCAGGCGCTTTACCGGCGGTATAGTTGAGCCAATCACGCTCTGCGACTTTCGCGCGCGCTTTTTCTTCTTCCAACATCGCTTTGGCATTGGCAAGCGCCGCTTCCGCGGTTTTAACGGCAGTTTTATAATCGGCTTGCTCAACTTGGATCAATAAATCGCCTTTGTTAAAAAAACCACCTGCTACAAATACATCGGCGATGGTGACGATTTTGCCACTGACTTCACTGACCAAACTGGTTTCGGTTTTGGCTTGCACTGTACCTTGCGATGCCAGTTGATATTGCATGGCTTGAAACTTAGGTGTTTGTAGCTCTACCAAAGGCGGCAAACGCGGTTCGGTTTTTTTCTCCGGCGCCTGTCGAGCCATCGATAGTGCCACGGCGACCGCCACAGCACTCACACAAATCGCAATAACCCAAGGCCATTGTCGCGGTTTATTGTTTTGCAGATTATTAATTTTCATAGGTTTCCACGGCTTAAGCAAAAAATACGTCAAAGTGTTTGTCCAAGGCTGAACCAACACAAACCAGATGTCTTACCTTTTATAGTAATGAGCAGAGTACGCTTGAGTTTAGTTGGGCGACATTTTTAATTGTTACAGAATGCTACAAAGCGCGGCGTCTGGTTGCCGTGGGCAGGTACTAATGAGAGCGGTTTCGGCAACATAGTAGGTTATCTCTCGGCAAGGCAGGTGCATGCAGCGCCAGCACTCAGTGTGGTAGCTACATAGTTCGCCATCACAATACAAGATAAGTTGAAGGGGGATCCCAAGCAGGATGGGAGCCATTGGGGGGCTGATGAGCCCCGTTTAAAAAGGCGCGTCTGCGAACGACAACTTAAGCGGCGTTGTGGTTCGCAGGTGATCGCTATTGAGCTGGTGGTAACGGATATGTTGGTAACCGATATGTTGATAACCGATATGTTGACAACTTAGCTGCGCGGCTATTGAATAAATCGGTTAAGGCGACGTATTTAGCAGCTCTGCTGGCAGTTCCCAGCTAAAGACCTGCACGTCACCTTGCCATGTTTGGATGGTCAGCCACAACTTATCACTCGATGATAGTGCGGGTGGCGCTATGGCATGCGCATGTAGTCCATAGGCATTGCCGTGTAATACCCCAGCGTCACCCGATTCTAGTGTGGCCAGTGGCAACGCCGTCGCGCCAATATTGGCATAGCCTTGTCGGATTTGCGCAATATGCTTGCTGGCCAGCTGAAACGAAAAATCTTTCACATACTGTGCATGGTGCGAATAGGGCGCGTTTAGATCAGCAGGCGTAGGGGTGATGGTAACATCTCCGACCTGTTTTGTTGGCCATGCCGCTATTTGTGACGGTGTCATCGATTGATACAAATAATAAATAGGCAACAGAAGTACTAAACCATTGATGAGATATTTTGATAAATGTCGTCCTGAGTGATTAACGGCCATCATGGATCTCCTGAGTGCTGATACGTGTGCTGTAGTCGCGCACCACTCTTACGGTACGCTGATGCCACAGCATAAAACCGGTGATGGACATGCCGGTGATGAGCACACCAAACAAAAACCAAATCAGTTTGGTCCATAGACCTGCTAAGGTGCCGTAATGCAGTGGGTCAGCCAGATGCATCACGGTTTGCAGGGCGGTCAGCTGTGTGGGGGATTGTTCGGCCGCAATGGCACCGGTCCATGGATTAATACTGAGTTTATACGCAAAGTTGTCATAAAATAGCCAATCACCACGCCCCATCAATTGATACATATCACGCGAGTGTTCTGGCATGCTGATGTATTTGGGCGAAAAATCAGCAAAACGTTGCTGAGCGATCTGCAGTGCTTTAGCAATATCAATCGATGGTTTCGGTATAACGACTGCCGAGGCTGGGTCATTTGCGGTAGCCACAACAGGCGCGGGTAGATCGGCCCTGTGCACCAACGGCGCGTGCGGCGAAATATCGACATCGGCGTGCCAAAGCACGGCTTGGGTGAGGTACCAAAGGCCAGTCACGCTCATCAGTAGCAAAAACCACAGCGACCATACGCCTGCTAATCGATGTAAATCGGCCAACAAGGTCTTTTTACCTTGATGAAGCCGCAGTTTGGGTTTGGTAAAACTGTGCCAAAAATTCTTATAGATGATCAGTCCCGTCACCAAAGCACCAAACATAACCAGGGCCATGCTGCAGACAAGGTAGTAACCAATGCTGTAACTGGACTGCCACGGAAATAACAGCCAGCCATGTAGCGCCCGCATAAAACCTATAAAGGTGAGACCTTGATTGACTTGCTGGATGACACCGCTGTAGGGATTGACGTAGGCAATGGCCTGCGGTTTGTCATGATCGGCAAAAACCACCGCATTCACTAAGTAGGGTTCAAACACCATCACGGTCCGAATATCGGCAGTTGGATAAGCTTGTTGCACCGCATCCACGATCTCCGACAGGGGTTTGGCAGGCAGTTGCTGTGGATTGGTCGCGCGCGCGGCAGGGTTGGTGAGCCAAGTCAGTTCATGACTGATGACGGCAATGGTGCCGGTAAGACAGACAAAACAAAAAACGAGCCAAATCGGTAATGAACACCAGCCATGTAATTTAAACCAAAAACGATTACTTACTTTTGCCATGCGGTTTACTCGAACCTCCCACCATTAATTTTAACGGTGGTAGCTTAAAGTAATTGAGAATTATTATCAATGCTATTGCAATTGATATCTATTCTCATTAAAGTGCCGCTGTTTTTCTTGGCAAAGGTAGCGCACACATGAAATTTTCGATGATAAGTTTGAGCATCATGGCAGCTGTCATGGCACTTGGTAGCACGCCAATTCAGGCCCAAACCAGCTCGTCAGTAAAAAAAGAAGATGAGCAAGCGATCGAAGTGATCACTGTCAAAAGTAGTCGTGGATTAATTTCTTACGTCAGTGCTTCGGGTATGAAATCGGATACGCCTATTGTGGAAACTCCGCATTCGGTATCGGTACTGACGGAGGAGCGTATTGCTGATCTGGGTGCGTTAACAGTACAAGATGCGCTTGGGTATGTGTCGGGGTTGTACAACGGACCATATGGTTTAGACACCCGCGGCGATTGGGCTCAGATCCGTGGTGTTGCGCCCGTACAGTATTTAGACGGTTTAAAATCGCTATTTGGTTTTTATAACAATGTGCGTATTACACCTTATGCCCTGCAACAGATTGAGATTTTAAAAGGCCCAAGCTCAGTGTTGTACGGGCAAGGCTCGATCGGTGGTATGGTCAATTTGGTCAGCAAAAAACCAGAAGCGGTATCCCGTGGTCAGGTATGGGCGCAAGTGGGCAGTTATGCGCGACAACAGTTGGCCGCCGATTGGACGGGAGCGCTGAACTCGGATGCGTCATGGCAGGGGCGGGTGATTGGGTTATGGCGTGAAAGTGACACCCAAACAGATTATGTTCCTGATAACAGTCGCGTGTTGGCTCCGTCGATCAGTTGGCAGGCCAGTGATGCGACCAAAATCACACTGTTGGCCAATGTCCAGCGTAATGAATCAGGATCCAGTACGCAGTTTTTTCCACACAAAGGAACTGTGTTAGCCAGCGAATTTGGCCAAATCCCCAGTCAGCGTTTTGTGTCTGAGCCAGGTTTTGATCGATACGATACCGCGCAGCATGCGCTAACAGCGATTGTAGAGCAGGATCTCAATGCGGCGTGGCAGCTTCGATTCGCCAGTCGCTACAGTGATAGCCATGCGGATTATCATAGCATGTACGGTTGGCCGCCACGGTTACAGGCCGATCAGCGCAGCATCCAGCGCGTAGTCTATATCAGTGATGCCGATGCGCGTGCGTTCACCAGTGATATGCAGCTGCATGGTGCTATGACGACAGGTCTTATAGAACATGACGTGGTGGTAGGCTTTGATTATCAAAACGCCTATACCGATAACGATAGCTTTTATGCCGCCGTTGGGGGGCTATTGGATTTATATGCGCCTGTGTATGGTAGGTTAACCAACTTACCGACCAAGGCGAATGTGACCGATATGCCATCGAGTATGGTGTATCAAAGCGGTGTTTATGTGCAGGATAACATGAAGATCGACCAGCACTGGTTAGTATCTGCTGCACTTCGCCGCGATCGGGCAACCACCAATCCACAAGTCGGAGCCAGTACGACGCAGCATGCCACAACAGGACGGTTGGGGCTTATGTATGCGTTTGAAACAGGCATTTCACCTTATATCAGTATCAGTGAGTCGTTTGAACCTTTACTGGGAACTGATGCCTTTGGTAAGGCGTTTGAACCCAAACAGGGTCAGCAGCTGGAAAGTGGCGTCAAATTTCAACCGAAAGGTAGTGAACATTTGTTAACCGCGGCGGTGTTTGAGATTACGGAGCAAAATCGCACCACAACCTTGTCGGCCAGCCAAGCGAAAGATCCGACGCTACGCAATCCCAATGGTATGGTGCAAGATGGTGAGGTCACGGCGAAAGGGGCGGAATTAGAAGCGCAATTCGCATGGACGGCGCTAGACATTTATGCCAGTTACGCCTATATCGATGCTTATGTGAGTCGCAGTAACCGCGTTGGCGAGGCGGGTGCTACCTTGGCGGCACAGCCTAAACATCTGGCATCGATTTGGGCAACATGGCGCCCAAGCCAATGGCAAGGCTGGCAATTTGGGGTTGGTGCACGTTATGTTGGGGAAACCTCGGATGGTACTGCCTTTGTTGCCCAAAATGGCCGCGTGCTGAATCAGCCGTTAACCACGCCTAGTTATTCGTTAGTGGATGCGATGCTGGGGTATACGATAGGTGCGTATCAACTGAGTTTGCAAGCACAGAACATAACCGATAAAACCGTCATTACCTCATGTTTGGCGCGTGGTGATTGTTTCTACGGCCAGCGCCGTGCCATCAATGCCAATCTGCGATATAACTTTTAGTTAAACTTGCTGGCGGTCAGGCGGTGTTTTTTGGCGCGCATGGGGGGGCTCCTGTGCGCGCTTTCTGTGCACACTTTCTATGCACACTTTGCTCAATTTTATTTTTTCGGCGTTGCCGGACATTGGTTGTAAAGGGGAAAAAAGCAGGCTTATTTTTCAGCACTGTGATAAAGCTTACATGTTAAACTAGCAATGCAACATCAATTGGGATTTTGCGCGTAGCATTGGAGCTTTTATGGCAAAGAAAACCAAGTCGCACCGTCGTGCAGTGCAAGAACCTGCATCGCAGGTACAGTGTCAAACCAGCCACGCACAAGAGTATCAACATCAGCGCGGTACTATTGTGGATAATAAACTTAAGGCGCTGCTACATAGCCCGCTGTTTCACTGCCGGGTGGTCAAAGCGAAAAAAGGCAAAGGGTCTTATAGTCGCAAAGACAGCAGCAAAGACCACCACCGCCAAGGGCGTTGTGAAGATCACAGCGCCTTTGTTGTTTTTAGGGCCCATTGATGATTTGCGTGATTCATAACACTGTATCTATCTTCTTCGCTTTGCGGCGATGACTTGGTTTTCATCATTTTATATTGAGTGTCGCGCTAGCAACGAGCGACGTGGTGCATAAGTTAGCATGCCGCGGTCAGGCGATTTTTGGCATCAATGAGGCCGAGTTGGTGGCAAACCCTTTACTCGCCAGCCAGGCAAAAGCGTCGGCTTGCGCTGAAAACAGCTGCTTTTCACAGGTTTTTATCGGACTCACCAGCATGCGATCGAGTTGGAATTGTTTGACCATATTGGGGCTGTAGACTTGGGCAAAATAACGTAAGCGCTGGCTTACAGCCCAGGTTGCTAACTGACTGATAATAGGTTCAATCGCTGGGCTACCCAGACCCCAATCATCCAAGTAAACGATGTGTGCCCAATCGTTACCCAGCAGTGGTTTGACGGTTTTTTGGTAGGCATTGGTGTAATCGCGTGCCGTCAGTTCGTTCCAGCCGCCGCGGACAACGGCAAACAGCACTTGTTGTTCGGTCCATAAATCAAAAGCCGTTTGCAATCGTAGTTCTCCTGCAAAGTGTGATGTGGCTACCGACGGCAACTATGTGTTAAACCCTCGAACGTTCGAGGTGGTGTTATCAACATAGGATGGCGGCGGCAGGGCGCGCAGAATTCGACGTCAAAACGAGCAACGCAAAATGAAACAAAGTGCGGCCAGCATCATAAGCTGTGGCATCTGCCACCACAGATGCATAACGCATCGGCTGCCTCAATGCGGCTTTCACCGCAAAAACGTAGCGGCGCAAAAAATAAAGCGACTAACGCTTGGCAACAGCATAAAGCGAACTGGCGCAGATGAAAAGTAGCTTTATGACAAAGCTTGGCATTACATGCCATCATTGCGCTGTGAGCACTGTGAGCACTGTGAGCACGGTGACAAGCCGCTAAAGCAACACCGATAAATGATCAGCCACAAGATGCGAAACCACTTGAGTGTTGTTGCTAGGCTACACTCACGGTGCTTTTCGATATTGCGCTCTACGATATTGCGCTCTACGGTATTGCGCTCTGCGATATTGGGTTACACGACAATGGGCGTTGACCACGCTAATATAATTTTTGGTCGGACAAGGGCACCTCGAGCGTGTTATCGCACTTGGTAGGGCCGCCCACCATTTCATCATAAGCACTGCGTTGCCGGAGTCGCTGCTGTTTAACCTTCAATACACTGCAATGTTTTTGCATTTCAATGATGGAGTGGGTTTTTAATAACTTACCGTTATTGTCACAAATCCAGCACTCCTCACCATCGGCCTCAATCAATACCGAGGCTTGATACAAGCACATATCCAATGAGTGGATAATTAAGGTATCCAACGAAAAGTACTGCGACAAGGTTGACAGTGATTTTTTCATATTCAAGGCTCGTGAAACGAAAGTGCTCATATCCAGTGCGCTGAGCGTAATGACGCTTCTGTTTTACGTGCGAAGATTGCCGCGAGATCAATCTGATCTCGCGAGCGCTGCATACATGTTACACCTTGGTCTACCATGCACCCTTGAGCAGCACATTAAAGCGGTGCATCAGAGCGGTTCATGCTCGGCAAAATCGGCCAATAATTGGCGTAGATGCGGCAGCTTCGCTTGCTGTGCTTTGATGCGCTGGGCGCAGCGTAGGTAGATAGCCGCGGCTAGCGGTAAACCGCCGAGCAAGTAAATGTGCACTAATAATGACGGCAACTGCTGAGGTTGAAAGTGCTGATATAGCCATAATCCAGCCGCAAACAGCGCCAATAACAGCGCCGCGATTTGGTTGACGCGGTTATAGCGGATGGTCAGCAGTGCGCGTCGGTAGCGAAATTGAAGAATGCCAATGCTATTCCACTGCGCATAGGCCAGCACCGGTACATGAATGTGCCAAATACTGTATAGGCTGCCTAGCACACCAAGGCTTAATAGTGCCGCCGCACTATAGCCGATGACGCCTTGCTGCGTCATGAGAAGCCACGCCATCATCAGCAACATCACCACGGCGCCTGCGATATCTAGCACTAGCCACCAGCGCTGCTGCCGTTGTTTTTGTTGTGCTTGCCGCAGTGTGGTCTGCGCGGCGAAATCCGCTGACGTCTGATCTGCCTCTGTGCTCGACGGCGTTTTCGCGGTTGTGGCTGTGCTGACCGTCGCGGCAGCATTGCTGTCGTGGGCGCCGCTGATCGGCGTGGTATCCATGGCGAAGGGTTGTTGCTGCCAAAACTTGGCTAAGTCTGATAGATCAACATCATCAGGCATAGCGGTATCGGGCGCGGCCGCTGCGGATTGCGAGGCATGTGTGCTTTGCATAAATTGTTGACCCTTTTCGCGGGTGGGGGCGTCATTGTGTTGCTGATTATTTGTCATTTGCCATTAACTCCATAAGTTCAGTTTTGGCGCGATTTAACCGTACGCGCACGGCGCCATGACTGATTTGTAAAATATCAGCAATCTCAGGGGCGGATATATCTTCCATGGCCAACAGCATGACTTGACGATTTGCCGCACTGAGTTGCCGAACGGCGTGCAATAAACGCTGATTTTGTTGCTGGGCTGCCAAGTCCGCGGCAAGGTTGGTATCGGCAATCAGCTCATCTTGCAGTGCATCATCCAGCGGCTGCCATTTGTGCCGGCTGGCACAGGCAATATGATCGACAATCACATTATGCATAATGCGAAAGAGGTAAGCCTTTGGATGATCGGCGGTATGAATGCGCGACGCCGATTGATAGAGCGCCAAAAAAATATCTTGTTTTAAATCTTGTCGAGCCGTGGCGTTGGCTTCATAGGCTAGCAGCGTCCGCATAATGGCACCTTGATGCTGTTGCCATAGCTGCATGACGTGCTTCTCAGCTGTCATACTGCCGGAAAATAGGGGCTGGGAATTCACAGTGCCTCGATCCTTGTGCTGATGTTACGGCGATTATGCTGATGAGTCGGAAAAAAAATCAAAGTGTTACATCATGGCGAAACATTTTTTCAAGGTGATGGATATAAAAGGTGATATCACTAGCTTTGTTATGGCTGCCTTTGCCATCGAAAATATTCATCTCGGCCAGCGTTCAGATAGCCTGCAAAATGGATGACTATAAAACACCGCGCTTGTGCCTGCATTCATCGATGTTTCATCAAAGTTTCCCCAAAGCGAAACGGTTTTGCCACCGCATTGTCACCAAAAATCGCCACTATGTCCGCGCCCAATCAGTGGCGAGTTCACGACGTGCTCGTCAGTACTGGGCAGTGCTGTTCGCGACGCTGTGGAGTAACTGGAAACGACTGCGTTACAACGCCGTACAACACAGTACAACGCCTTACAACACAGTGAAGCGCCGCGCAACAGCTTAAATTGCACTAGCGGTATCGCATGGCATACCCACAGGTGGTCAGTGCCAGCATTTCGCTAGCGCATGGTAAAACTCAGCAAGGTTAACGCTAAAGGAGCAGGTATGAAACAGTTTATGTTCGGGTTAGTGGCGATCTTCACCATGGGCGCAGTACAAGCAACGGAGTTGCAATTTGTGGAAACTGATCAGAGCTTTGAGACCAAAGTCTGCGTTGCCACAGCCAAAGGCGATGTGAAAGGGTTGCAGGCGTTGCTACGCCAGCACCAAGAACGCTTAGAATCGGTGCGTAATGCTGTCAAGTGCAACAAAGTGTCATACATGGAATTCGCCGAGCAATATGCATCAGGCCGAATGGCACGCTACGTTGGCGTTAAACAAAACGAGGAATCCATTGCCTCGTTAGACTATTAATTGAGTTGGTTACGTTGACCTAGAGTTCTTAGGAACCCAGGTTGGTAAATCAACCGTGCAATAGTTGGGGTACAACAGTTGGGGGTACAACAGGCGAGTCAGTCGGTGATGCTGTTTGCGTCGTAGGGTGTTCATCGCTGTAAAAGCGGTGGATGTATCAAGCGATATATCAAGCCATGCTTGCAATCATCACAACGAATACCGACGACCGAGGCCCATAACCCAGCAGCCAGCGTTTGGTTGGATGCGAGGGACTTCATTCTGGCCGGTGCTGTGACCATGATGTCGCAGCGCCGGTTTTTTCTTTATCGCTGTTGGTCATACTTTTGGCCGTAGTTTTGCGCCTTTAGTGACGGTGCCGGTTTGGCGGCACAGTTTTGGCGGCATATCAACACTTGCAAAGCTAGTGTCCACTTACAGGGTTCACCTGTGACAACTCAATCACATATTCGCGATCTATTAACGTCGTAACATGCTGGGCAGTACACCAGTCCAACGTTTAAACGCGCGGCGAAAGTTATGCTCATCCGAATAGCCTAAGCGATCCGCCATGCGACGATTGGAAAAATCAGCCTGGGTAAGGCATTTTCGTGTCAAATCGTGCCGCACTTGATCGGTAATTTTGCTAAGGCTGCTGTGCTGGGTCTTGAGTAAACGCTGCAGCTGCGCTGCGGGGATATGCAAATGTTCGGCGACAGCGCTGAGCTGAAGCACATCGGGAAGTTGGCGTTTTTGTAAGCGATAAATCTGCTCAATTAAACTACGCCGTCGCAGTAAAACGCGATGCATTTGCCGGCAATTGCGTTTGGCAACGCTAAATTTGGCGGCACAGGCATGCTGGAAAGGCGCCGTCCATAACGATAACGGGATCCGTAAACAATCGCGCTGTGCCGGATATATAACCTTGGCTCCAAGCTGCCATGACAATATCGATGATAGCTCCTGCGGCATGTCTGGCTGTCGTGAACCATGCTGTAGTTCTAGCGTGACGGCAGATGTTTGATTGAGTTGCTGCTTTATCAAGGTCAGCAGCAACGAGAACAAGGTGATAATGAAAAAATGCTGGCACTGTGCCATCGGCAATACGGGAATGAACTCCAACACCATTTCATGCTGTTGGCGATACAATTGCGGCATAACGGCGGATGTCAGCTGTTGCCGGAAAAACAATAAATGCCGCAATGCGACCGCTAAATTTGGTGCCGTTTGTAGCAGTTGTCCCAGCGATATATAACTATTTTGCAGCAGGGATGCACCTAGCAAGCATGGGATCTCCGCCGTTGGTAACTGACTTTGGCAGTTATGGATGATTTGTAACCAATCCAGATGGCTGATCCTTGCCAAGGGTTTATGCAGATCAGACTCAAACACTCGTGTGCCGGATAATAACCGATGACTAGCGACCCCTCGACGCTGCGCCAACGCCAATAAATCATGGACGCCATGTGTGAGCAGTATGGTTTTCTCATCGGGTAACAACCAAGGTTGCAACGTCTCGGGGACGTTCGCACGCGGACTGGTCATCGCTTGCCGATAGGCGGCTAAGGTGAATGAAGATGCAAACTTTCCAATCATGTGCCGTGTCCACTATCTAGCTTCATCGGTGTTAGCGCATCGCCAATGGCCAGTCTGATGGGGACCGGTGCAGCATGAGACGGCTGCATCGCGCTATATTGGCCGTGTTTTTTCATGCAATTAGAACACCTTCTGCCAGCTTGGCATGGCAAGCGCTGGCGGCTGCTTTAGGGCTTGGATTGCCTGTTGTACCACGGCTTGAGCGCTGGTATTGACATCAAACACTGGATGCACCGCGACACGAAGATCAACGGTCACTGGCGGTATCAGCGCGGACGGTTGCTTGCGATCTGAGTTGTGCATCGATGTGGTCGGTAGATGCATGTCATTCACTCTGGATATCATAGTGATATGAGCTTGCCGCACGGTCTGCCATTGATGCTGTAGGTGCTGCGCCAAAATCGTGGCTTGTTGCGGGCTGCTTTCAGGCAGCACCATCACAAAGCAATCCGCGCTGTAGCGACATACCACATCACTGTAGCGCAGTTGCTGGCACAATAATTCGGCCAATTGGCAGAGTAATTTATCACCGGCGGCAATGCCTTGGACGCGGTTATATTCGGCAAAATGTTGTAAGTCTGCGGCGATCACACAAAATTCGGTCGTTTTACTATCCAGCCGCAGTTGCCGTTGTTTGAGCTCTCGTTGCAAGATCGCCAACAAATAATCACACCCATACAGCTGTGTTAATGGATCAAGCAGCTGATGATCGCGCAAGAACAACTCTCGTCCTTTTAATAGCCGATCTAGCGCCCGCTGCTCTTTATGCCAGCCAATTAAGCCGATCGTCAGCGCCAACATACCTAGCGGTGCCGGCATAGATTCCAGCCAACTCATCATGCGAACGTCTGCTGGATAATGGACCCACTCATCCAACATATTGAGGAAATTGGAGCTCACCAGCAATAAACTACCATAAAACAGCCATTGGGTGACGGGGCCAGGTGGCCGACTGCTGATTATTAGTCCTAACCAGCCAACCACCACCAGTAATGCCACGCTCTCGCCGAGTAAATCAAACCAATCGATATTGCTGAGCAATTTCGCTTCGCCAAGCTGTAACGCCAGGCCTAGGTGTGCCAGCAATACCAGCAGTGCCAAGCAGATTTTTTGTTGGTGTTGTTGCCACATGATGGTTACTTCAATCGCGGATCCAGCGCCTAGTGTGCAAATCATCTGTGACAAAGCCGTGACAGAATAGCGACAAAACAGCACCTGATCCCATGTTGCTGACCCGGGTCAGTAACGCACCTGCGAGGTATTTTAGTTTGACGACCTTGTCATAAACGCACGGCAGACTAGTGCGTAGTCACAAATAACTAGGACATGATCATGCGAGGTTTTAGGAAATCATTATTATCGGCGGCGTTGGCATTGCAAGGGAGTATGTTCAGCGCACAGGTGATGGCGGGCGATGTGGTTGGCACCGTGGTGGATGCGCAGGGGCAATGGGTGAATGGTGCTGAGGTGATAGTACCGGCACTCAAAATCCGTCGTACGACGGCAGCGGATGGCTCTTTTTATTTTACCAATTTACCGGCAGGGCAGTATGAGCTGGAAATTCGCTATTTAGGAGCTCAAGCACAGCGAATGTCGCTGCTGGTAAGCGCCGAGCCAGTTACATTGGGGCGCATCCAATTAAAAACGATCCACGATGGGGTGGAACACATTGAAGTGCGCGGTCAAGCTGGCGCTATCAATCAAGCGCTGAACCGGCAGCGCAATGCACTGGGTATTGTCACTGTCGCCAGTACCGATGAGATGGGGCAATTGCCAGATAGCAATGTCAGTGAAGCCTTGCAGCGACTGGCGGGATTATCCGTCGAACGCGACCAAGGCGAGGGGCGTTTTGTCCGCGTGCGAGGGCTGGCCGCTGATTACAATGCTGTTACCTACAATGGTACTCAGTTAGCAGCGCCCGAAGCGGGACGCCGCGCCGTCGCGCTGGATGTGATTCCTGCCGATTTACTCGAATCGATCGAAGTGAGTAAAACGCTCAGCCCCGATATGGCGGCAGGATCTTTAGGTGGCACTATCGAAATAAAAAGCCTCTCTGCCTTTGATCGCCCGAATGATTTTTACAGCATGACACTTGAGGGCGGTCATAACGCTATGTTTGACCAGCAAAGTCCGAAATTCGCCGCGGTATTGAGTCAACGGCTTAGTGTGCAAGGTGAACCCGATATGGTCGGTGTGGCCTTGGCAGGGAGTTATTCGTCACGTCGATTTGGTTCCGCCAATAGTGAAACGGGCGGCGAGTGGGATTTTGCGCAAGGTTTAGCTGAGTTTGAACGCCGAGATTATGCCATCACGCGCGACCGGTTAGGGCTGGCACTCAATATCGATGTGCGACCGCGTCCAAACCAAGACTATTTTATTCGCACGTTATATAGCCGTTTTAGTGATGAAGAAAATCGACAAGCGTTAGCGGTCGCTTTTGCCGATCCGGTACAAGCTGGTCAAACCGCCGCGGCTGAGCTAACACGCTCGATCAAACAACGTGAAGAGACCCAGCAAATTGATGCTTTGGTGCTGGGCACCAAACAAACGGTAGGCGCTTGGCAGTGGCAGCTAGAAGCGGGGCGCAGCCATGCCGATGAAAATACGCCATTTCATATTGCGGGTGCTGATTTCACACAAGAGTTTGCCAAGGATATCGGCTATCAAGGTCAGCAGATCCTCACCTTACAAGCCCCGACAGCCGCGCTATTAAGTGATGGTTATCAACTGGATGAAGTTGAAATGGCAGATACCTACACCGAGGAGCAAGAGCGAAATATCAAAGCGGATCTCAGCCGAGAATGGCATGAAGCGCATGGCGTGTTACAGCTCAAAGCTGGGGTTAAAATCAGTGAGCGTGAGAAAAATGCGCGCGAAAGTGTTTGGATATTTGAAGATTTTGCCGATGCTGGTGTTTCGGCGTTATCGCTCAGCAGCTATAGCGTGGCGCCATTTCGCACGCCGCTGCCAAGCATCGGGGATGCGATTGGTGCCGGAGCCATCTATCGGCTGGTGCACGGGTTGCCTGCGGACGATTATATCGATGACGTGGAGTCGGCTATCAATGATTATGCCGTGACGGAGGATATCCGTGCCGGCTATGTCATGGCGCAGTGGGAAGCGCTGCAGTGGCAGATCATCGCCGGTGTGCGCTACGAGCATGATGCTCGCGTTGCACAAGGCACCAAGTATGACGCTGTAAAAGATGCATTTAGTGCCAATAGCGCAACCTTAAATCAAGGTTATTGGTTGCCGGCGGTGATTGCGCGAGTTGATTTGAATGAGCAAACCATTGTGCGTGCCGCGCTAAGTAGCGGATTGGTTCGACCAACCTTTGCCCAGTTAGCGCCGGCTTACTTATTGGAAGATGATGATGGCGATTTGGAAGCCAGTTTTGGCAATCCACAGTTAAAACCACTGCGCTCGCAAAATATTGATCTTGGCATTGAATATTATGCCAACGGGCTGGGTGTGCTGTCGGCGATGGCTTTTTATAAATCGATTGATGATTTTATTTATCAGGCGGATTTGGCGGGCCGCGACAATTACAGTAGCTTCAAAAAAGCCGAAACCTTTATTAATGGTGATACGGCGACCTTATCGGGTATCGAATTTAATGCGGTGCATAAGGTCAGTGGTTACCAAAACTGGCTCGATCATTTGTTGATTTCGAGCAACTTGACCATCACCGATTCGCAAGCAGATATTGAATTTCAGAGCAAAAAGCGATGGCAAGCTCGTGCTATTCCGCTGCCCAGCCAATCCGATCGTACGGCCAACCTGACGTTAGGGTATGAATCCGCCCAGCTCAATGTGCGGTTGGCGGCCACCTATAAATCCGCGTACTTAACCGAAGTTGGCGAACTGGATGATGCGGCCTATGACGTTTATGTCGACGATCATGTGCAGTTGGATTTCAGCAGCAAATGGCAATTTAAACCGCATATGCAGCTCTATTTTAATGTGATTAATCTCACCGATGAGCCTTACTACGCTTACAGCGGCCTGCCGCAATACAACGTGCAGTATGAACGTTATGGTCGCACCTTGGTGCTGGGCCTGCAGTTAAGTTTTTAAGCGAGAGCATTTATGATGAAACAATCACAGTTCCAAAATTTAGCTTACCTTGCGGCTCGCACTGATGTGGCCATGGATGACAAATGCTCGGTTCGTACGAATCAATTCGGCGTATTTGGGCGTAGCCTGTGCGGTGTGATGACCAGCGCAGTGCTGCTCAGTGGCTGTTATGCGGCCGGTACCGCACCACAGCCCTCTGCTGAAGATGCATCAAACATCCCCAGCGCTATCGCAACACAGGTGGTGACGAATCGCATCTTGCCATGGCTAACCCATACAGTGCCTGGGGCCGCTGCCACGCAAAATATTGAGGTGACCGGCGATGTCAGCCTCTCCATTGCGGCCAGTTCATATCGATTGGTGAGTTCGAACCAAGGCTTGCAGGTGTTTCGGGCTGGTTCATTAGTGGCACAATTTGCCGGTGAATTTAGTCGACTCAAAGCGCAAGCTCTAGTACCTGCGTTAGCGGGCGATGATATGGTGGTGATGGCCATTGAGCAGCAGCAAAATAAAATTTGGTTATGGCGGTTCAACTCCGCGACCACTGCTGCGCCTTTTAGCGCTGATAAGTTACAGCAATGGCCGGTGCAAAGTCGTGTTTTGGATGATATTTGTCTCTACCAAAGCCCGACCCATGCACAGCTGAGTTTGTTTTTAATCGGTGATCGTGGCGGAGCGGATCAATGGTTGTTATGGCAACAGCAATGGCTAGCTTCGCCGCTTTCCATTCGGCAACTTAATATTCCATACAATACCAAGGCATGCGCTGTTGATGCTGACGCCGGTCATTTATATCTCGCAGAAGCTGAACGTGCGATTTGGCGATATAACGCCGAGTCGGAAGCTGATGAATCACGTCACTTATGGCAAGTGCAGCAGCCGTTTGGTGCGCTGGGCGGTGAAATCAGCAGCCTGGCAGTCTTACCTGATCAGTCAGTGATAGCCTTGCAAGAAGAACCGGCGCAGTTGCTGCATTTTAGTTCGCACGGTCAACTGCAGCTGCAATCGGCCTTGGATGGTCAACAGGCGTTGCCATCACAGCCAAGGGCGACATTGGCTATCGAGCAGGCAGAATGGCTAAGTGTTGATCCAAGCCCTGCGGCGGTGCCGAACGGTGCAGCGCCGACGGTGAGCATAAAACTGGGCGCAGGTGCACAGCCTTATCAAGCTCAATTGGAATTATCATCTGGCCACGATGGTGCAAAAAATACACATGCTGTGACAAAAGCGGCGCAGACAGCCGCAGAGGCGACCTCAGGCCATCAATCGGCGTTACCCTTTTATCAATTGAGTGCTCGTGTGGAAACCGAGTCTTTTGCGCTGAGCGGTGATGTCATGGACGACCCTGCCATTTGGCATCATGCGGCAGAACCAAGCAAAAGTTTAATTCTGGCGACCGATAAACGCGCTGGATTGAAAGTTTACCGGGTTGATGGTCGATTAGTGCAGCAGTTGGATGTCGGTCGATTAAACAATATTGATGTGCGGTATGGTATGCCATGGCGCAATGGACGTTATGCCATGGCAGTTGCAACGGCTCGGGATGATAACAGCCTGCAACTGTTTGCGATTGCTGCCGATGGTGAAGTGTTCAATGCGGGGAAAATTGCGACTGATCTTCGCGATATCTATGGGGTGTGTCAGTATCACTCGGCCATTGATCAGCAGCAATATGTATTTGTAAACGACAAATCGGGTGTGATTCAACAGTATCGTATTGATGTTCAGCAAGGGCAATGGACGGGGCAATTGGTGCGGCAATTGCGAGTTCAAAGTCAGCCGGAAGCTTGTGTGGTGGATGATGCACGTGGACTGCTGTGGCTTGGGGAAGAAGATGTTGGCGTCTGGCAATTTGCAGCCGAGCCTCAGGCCAGTGTGCAGGGGCATTTAATCGCCAAAGCAGATGAGGTCAATCTGGTGGCTGATGTCGAAGGATTGGCGCTGTTTGAGCATCATCAGCGTCATTATTTGCTTGTTTCTAGTCAGGGCAATGATAGCTATGTGGTATACGATGTGACCGACAGTGGTGCCACCGCCATGATGTCGGCACGCCTGGTCCTGCGTTTTCATATTGTCACCAATGTGGCGCGTGCAATTGACGGTAGTTCGGAAACTGATGGCTTAGATGTCACCATGCGCTCGCTGGGCGATGGTTTTAGTCAAGGCGCTATCGTAGTGCAAGATGGACGTAATCGGATGCCAGAACATGGCCAAAATTTAAAATTGGTCCCATTGTCAGCGTTATTAGAATTACTGCCCTAATCGCTTGAACTGTTCGAATCCAAACCTTGGCTGCGCGCTGAGTAACCCTTGGTTTTGAGCTGCGTAAATCGCTGAGTGAATAGCTGAGTGAATAGCTGCCTAATGAGCCAGCCACATGGATGTGGTTGGCTTATATGCATCAGAGACTTATTTGAATCAGTATTAACTTGATCTGTCAGATTCGAATA
>JACCDR012067589.1_pt1 | contig 23752 bp, 17 predicted proteins | sample 7446431 | NCBI WGS metagenome assembly JACCDR01 (sample SAMN15323443, study PRJNA562643) | freshwater metagenome | isolation source: river surface water | place: USA:Blue River Watershed | collected 2017-08-17 | reverse complement strand
CCAAAAGGTCGTAACGTGGTTTTAGAAAAATCGTTCGGCGCCCCAACCGTAACCAAAGACGGTGTTTCTGTTGCCAAAGAAATTAATTTGAAAGATAAATTTGAAAATATGGGCGCGCAAATGGTGAAAGAAGTTGCTTCACGCGCGTCTGACGATGCGGGCGACGGCACCACTACTGCAACCGTATTGGCGCAAGCTATTGTGAACGAAGGTTTGAAATCTGTTGCGGCAGGCATGAACCCTATGGATTTGAAACGCGGTATTGATAAAGCCATTATCGCTGCAGTTGCTCATGTTAAATCTATTGCTCAGCCTTGCGTTGATAGCAAATCTATTTCACAAGTAGGCAGCATTTCTGCTAACAGCGATACCTCTGTAGGTGCGTTGATTGCTGAAGCCATGGATAAAGTCGGTAAAGAAGGCGTTATTACTGTTGAAGAAGGTACTAGCCTCGACAACGAATTAGATGTTGTAGAAGGTATGCAATTTGATCGCGGTTACCTCTCTCCCTACTTCATCAACAATCAAGACAACATGAGTGTTGAGCACGATCATCCTTACATTTTGTTGGTCGATAAAAAAATCTCTAACATTCGCGAATTGTTGCCTGTGTTAGAAGGCGTTGCAAAATCTGGCAAGCCGCTGATTATTGTTGCAGAAGATGTTGAAGGCGAAGCCCTAGCAACGCTGGTTGTTAACAACATTCGCGGAATTGTTAAAGTTGCTGCTTGTAAGGCACCTGGTTTTGGTGATCGCCGTAAAGCCATGTTGCAAGACATAGCTGTGTTGACCGGTGCAAGTGTTATCTCTGAAGAAGTTGGTTTGGATTTAGAATCTGCTACATTGGAACACTTGGGTACTGCCAAGCGTGTACATTTAAACAAAGACAACACCACCATCGTTGATGGCGCTGGTAACGCAGAAGAAATCAAAACTCGCGTTGCGCAAATTCGCATTCAAATCGAAGAAACCACCTCTGATTACGATCGTGAAAAACTACAAGAGCGCGTTGCTAAATTGGCAGGCGGTGTTGCAGTAATCAAAGTCGGTGCTGCGACAGAAATGGAAATGAAAGAGAAAAAAGCGCGTGTAGAAGATGCATTGCATGCAACTCGTGCAGCGGTAGAAGAGGGCGTTGTACCTGGCGGCGGCACTGCGTTGCTGCGCGCTGTTGAAGCGATCAAAGATTTGAAAGGTGACAACGAAGATCAAAACGCCGGTATTTCCATTGCGCGTCGTGCAATGGAAGCACCATTGCGTCAGATCGTTGCTAATGCTGGCGATGAGCCTTCTGTAGTTGCAGACAAAGTGAAACAAGGCACCGGTAACTTTGGTTACAACGCTGCCACGGGTGTTTACGGCGACATGATCGAAATGGGAATTCTTGACCCAGCAAAAGTAACTCGTTCAGCATTACAAGCAGCGGGTTCAATTGCGGGCTTAATGATTACTACTGAAGCTATGGTTGCTGATTTACCGGAAGATAAACCTGCTGCACCCGATATGGGCGGCATGGGTGGCGGTATGGGTGGAATGGGCGGTTTCTAAGCTCACACAAAAAGCGGCTCTTGTAGCCGCTTTTTGTTTTCACTGCCCTTGGTTTTACCCGCTCTTCGTTTTAATTGATGTGGATTGACACTAAATTAAAAAGCATTTAAAAGTAGAGCCACCAACATAGTCTAAATCTTTGATAGCTGATAGTAATTTTCATTTACGCCCCTAGTTGAAACTGCCTTACAATTGCACCGCGTTATAAATCAATTTTTAAAACTGTAACATAGGAGAATTCTCATGGCTTTTGAATTACCTGCATTACCTTACGCAAAAGATGCTTTGGCACCACACATCTCTGCTGAAACCCTTGAATTTCATTATGGCAAACACCACAAAACCTATGTGGATAAGTTAAATGGTTTAATTCCCGGCACCGCATTTGAAGGCAAAAGCCTTGAAGACATCATAAAAACTTCCTCTGGCGGAGTCTTTAACAACGCAGCGCAAATTTGGAATCACACATTTTATTGGCATTGTTTGGCTCCTAATGGCGGCGGTGCTGCAACTGGTGAAGTTGCAGAAGCGATCAATAAAGCGTTTGGTTCTTTTGAAAAATTTAAAGAAGAATTTACCAATTCAGCAATCAATAACTTTGGTTCTAGCTGGACTTGGCTAGTCAAAAAAGCGGATGGCTCTGTTGCTATAGTAAATACTAGCAACGCTGCAACGCCATTAACCGATACCTCTGTAACGCCCATATTGACCGTGGACTTGTGGGAGCATGCCTACTACATTGACTATCGTAACGCGCGTCCAACTTACATGAATGCTTTCTGGGCATTGGTAAATTGGGAATTTGTAAACGCCAATTTTAAAAAATGATTTTTAGCGAAGTTGAATCTGGCTGTAATCCTTGTTGTTAACAAAGCAAGGGATAGAAGCGCAATATCGAAAAGGGCCCTTGCGGCCCTTTTTCTTGGCTGCAGAAATTGGTCTAACATTAGTCCTTTGTTTGCTCAGGCAGCTACTATAAAATGCATTGTCTCAACTATGACAGCAATTAACTAAGGTACTACCTATTATGGAACGTAAAGAGCCAACCCTTTCTGGTCTTAGTGGTGAACGCGAGGAGCCGCTCTCGCGTCGCAACGCTCCCTATGATGAATCTCGCCCTACGCGAAGCCCTTCAGTTCAACATGCCTCGCCCTCCGCAAGTCCACTGCCTGCAATAGCATTAACAATTGCATTATTGGCGGTTGCGGCGGCTGCCTTGTTAGGTTGGCAGCTAATGGAAGCTCAGGCGATGTTGGCAAAAGATTCAGCTCGTATTGCACAATTAGAAAGCCAGTTAAATGTGACCTCCAGTGAGTCCACGCAATCGGTAACAGCTCTAGGCATCAATTTGCAAAAATTGGATAACAAGGTAGATGCTGAAGTGAAAAAACTCTCCGACGCAACTAAAAAAACAGGTGCTGAATTTACTGAACGAACTAATGGTTTAGCAAAGGCTATTGAAACGACCAAAGTTGAAATAGGTAGCTTAAAAGGAGATGTTACAACCATGAAACAAGATCTCCTAGCCAACCGCGCGAGCCTTGACGAAATTCCGCCTCGTATAGATGCTATTGATAAAAACATCGCCGAGCAGCGTAAAAAAATTCAAGATACTTCAGCGAGTTTAAGCGCTATGCTGAGCCAAGTGAAAAGTGCAGAAGGCTTGGCGTCACGAATTACCAAAACAGAAGAAGCGATTGACGCGATTGACGATAACCGTCGCACGATTAATAGAGACCTGCTGCAAATTAAACAACAGCTGGGTATTAAAAATTAATTCAGCGCAAATCAGTTCCCGAAACACTTCTGAGCATTTATTAAAGTGGCCGCAGGTTTAACACACCTGTGGCTCGTTCATAACAGCCTCTGCAAAGAGAATTCCTATGCCAACTATCATTCGCCAACAAGATGTGATCGACAGTGTTGCTGATGCACTGCAATTTATTTCTTATTACCACCCTATCGATTTTATTCAAGCGGTTTACAAGGCATACGAGCGGGAAGAGAGCAAGGCCGCAAAAGATGCTATGGCGCAAATTTTAATTAACTCGCGTATGTGTGCCTTGGGCCATAGACCCATTTGTCAGGACACCGGCATAGTCACCGTGTTTGTAACTGTGGGGATGGATGTTCAGTGGGACGCGCAAATGAGCCTCACGGATATGATTAATGAAGGCGTGCGCCGTGCTTACATGAACCCCGATAATGTGTTGCGCGCCTCCTTATTGGCCGACCCAGATGGTGCGCAAAAAAATCCCGGCGATAATACGCCCGCCGTTATTCATTACAATATTGTGCCAGGCAAGACTGTGGATGTTCATGTCGCTGCAAAAGGGGGCGGTTCAGAAGCAAAAAGTAAATTTGCCATGCTGAATCCGTCCGACTCAGTGGTTGATTGGGTGTTGGAGATGGTGCCAAAAATGGGCGCAGGTTGGTGCCCACCCGGAATGCTTGGCATTGGGATAGGTGGCACCGCAGAAAAAGCCATGTTACTTGCCAAAGAAGCCTTGCTCGAACCTGTGGATATTCAGGAATTACAAGAGCGTGGCGCGAAAAATCGTGCAGAAGAGTTGCGTATTGAACTCTACGATAAAGTAAATCGATTAGGCATTGGTGCTCAAGGTCTTGGTGGCCTAACGACCGTGTTGGATGTAAAAGTAAAAGATTATGCAACCCACGCAGCCAACAAAGCTGTCGCTATAATCCCCAATTGCGCCGCCACCCGTCACGCACATTTTGTGTTGGATGGCAGTGGGCCAAGCTTTCAAACACCGCCCTCTATTTCTGACTGGCCCGAAATTACTTGGGATATAGGTGAGAGCGTTCGCCGCGTTAATCTAGACACCATTACGCCCGCAGACGTGTTGGAGTGGAGATCTGGCGAGACTATTTTATTGAGCGGAAAAATGCTTACGGGGCGCGATGCCGCCCATAAAAAAATGATTGACCTGCTTGCGAAAGGTGAGCCCTTGCCGGTCAGTATGAAAGGCCGTTTTATATATTATGTCGGCCCAGTTGATCCAGTCCGCGATGAAGTGGTTGGCCCAGCCGGCCCAACAACAGCAACGCGCATGGATAAGTTCACACGCACTATGCTGGAAAAAACTGGGCTCTTAGGCATGATCGGCAAATCTGAACGAGGCGCGGCAGCAATAGATGCCATTCGCGATAACAAATCCGTTTATCTCATGGCTGTCGGTGGTGCCGCTTACTTAGTGGCGCAAGCTATTAAATCTGCGAAAGTCTTGGGCTTTCCTGAATTGGGAATGGAAGCTATTTACGAATTTGATGTTAAGGATATGCCGGTCACCGTAGCCGTAGATTCCCGAGGCGAGTCTGTTCATATTACCGGGCCAAAGATTTGGCAGGCGAAAATAGAGCAGCATGAGTTGCATATAAAATAGATCTACCTGATCTCATAAAAACCGGAGCCTAAGAACTCCGGTTTTTTTTGCTTACGAATTTATGGGAATGATTTCTGATGATAATGACGCCAAATACCGCCATAGAAAGAAATCATTTGCTGCAGCACCAAAATTCCCTGCTAGGCTTAAGTCAAAACCGTTATCAATGTGTACCTATTAGCGCCATTTCAAAAAAGCGGTTGGTAGTTGTAGGTGTGGAAAAGTGCTCGGAAATTAAAGATGCAAACAAAATATCTAGTTGTCATTGTTGTTGCAGCCATAGGAGGTTGGTTAATTAGCACCTATTTATATGATTGGGCAGGAATTCTATTTTGCGTTGCTGCCATGGTTTATATAGCGCTAACAAAAACTGATGATAGTCAAGAAGACCAGGAAGATTCGCTGCAACAAAAGCGCAGGGCTGAGTCAGACTTTCAGACAACAATGAATCAAGTCGGAAAAATAATTGAAGATACTGTAAACGAAAGCACGCAAGGTATTGATGCCTTGAGAGGCATTCAGTCGGATGCTCTTGCTACTTTGGCTAAAGCATTCAATGGCTTAAAAGATCTACTCGATCGCCAGCAAAATGAAATTAAGCATCTGCTTTACGATAACAGCAGAGACTCGAACGGCGGTATTAATATCGGCACCAAAATGAATGTTTTTGCGGAAAACACCTCCAATACCCTGAGTCGATTTGTTGATACTACTGTGGAGATGAGCGCTGCATCTATGGGGCTAGTTGAAAAGGTAAATTACATTGCCAATCAAATGCCTAAGGTGATGAAAGCATTAAAGGACATAGATCAAATCGCGGCACAAACAAATCTACTGGCACTAAATGCAGCAATTGAAGCGGCGCGCGCTGGTGAAAGTGGCAGAGGTTTTGCCGTAGTTGCTGATGAAGTGCGTGCATTGTCCAATCGCTCAGCGGGTTTTAGCAATGATATTCAAGCGCAACTCGGTGATGTTAACGATGCAATTAGTAGTTTAACCAGCGAGGTGGGTGCCGTTGCATCTCAAGACATGTCCTATGTGCTAGATGCAAAACGAGAAGTAGAAGTTGCTATAGAAGAACTGCTTGAGAAAGCAAAAGGCGATCAGCGTGTAGCGAACAACCTAGATCAAATTTCAGATAGTCTGGTGGTCGCCCTCCAAGAGGCAATGCGTGGGCTACAATTTGAAGACATAGCCGCGCAAAGTATGGAGCAAAACGTGGAGCTGTTAAATATGCTACTTTCGATAGGAAAGATTCTCGAAAAAAATATCGGCAGCCTACAGGAGTTCCAGAATTTACTTGTTCTAGAAATTCGAGATCACCAAGAAAAAATGGTGACGAGAGAGCCGAAAAAAGTTTCTGCAAAATCCATGCAGAGTGGCGACATAGATCTATTTTAACCGTAATTTTTTGACCGTTATATAAGGGATATCCTAATGAATAATACAATAAAAATGCCACAGCGTTTTGACTACAGTGCGAGCGGGGAATTTACCGCAGCATTTAACGCCTTGCAAGATGATGGTGTCAGCGGGAAAAAAATTTATTTGGATTGTAAACACATGGACTACATTGATAGTGCAGGTATAGGCCTGTTGGTGATGACGCACAAGCGCGCACAAAGTCATCGCAATAGCGTTGTCATTATTAATATCAATGCTTCGGCAAAAGAAATCCTAATGCTCGCTAATTTGCAAAAACTTATTGAAATCAATTAGAGGTCATCATGGCAGATATTGAGCTACTTCGCTTACCCAACCGTTTCGATTACTCCTATCATCGACAATTCGGTGAAATGTACGCCCCCTTTATTGAAAACAGTAGTTGCAAGGAAGTGGTGTTAGATTTTACACAAGTCGAGTATTTAGACTCCTCTGCACTGGGCATGATGGTATTGATGCAAAAGAAAATGTCTACCCAGGGTAAGCGTGTGAAAATTAAAGGAGCGAGGGGTGCAACAGACGAAATTCTAAAAATGGCGAATATGCAAAAAATCTTTGAATTTATTTAATCTTCATGAACATTATCCCCGAAGACTCCACCTCACGAATCCTTGTCGTCGACGACGATGAGATGCTCAACTATTTATTTTGTAGTTTTCTCAATTCAAAAGAGCTGGAAACTGTCTCCGCCAACGGTATTTCTGAAGCAAAAAAAATATTGCAGAGCGATAGTCATATAGCGCTCATTCTGTTGGACTACCAGCTGGGCGATGGTGTGGGCATGGATTTACTCAAGCCAGAAGCAGTGGCAGCCTACCAAAAATTGCCGCCCGTTATCATGATCAGTGCCAATGAAGAACCTGAGTTCCTTGAGCAGTGCTTCCTAGGTGGCGTTAATGACTACATTATTAAGCCTGTTAATTTATCGTTGTTAGCGTTGAAAGTTGAAGCATTAATTAAATCCGTCAGTATGCAGCGATTGATTCGCGCTCAAAGAGATGAGCTGGAAGTATTTAAAGCCGAGGCGGAGCGAGAAGAACAGGTTGCTAAATTCACTTATGAGTATTTGTTACGGCAAAACTCTTATGAATATCAGGGTGTCAATGTCTGGTTGAAATCCTTTGCCGCTTTCAGTGGAGATATGACGCTGGTGAAAAAATCGCCCAGTGGAAACCTCTATTTTATTTTGGCTGATGCTACGGGCCATGGCTTGTCTGCCGCTATAACCATAATGCCAGTGGTAACCATATTTAACAGTATGGTCTCCAAGGGCTTTCACATTCAGCAAATTGTGACTGAAATTAATAGGAAATTAGTAGCGGACACTCCTGCAGATCGTTTTGTTGCAGCAGTGCTCATTGAAATCAATCCGTTCAGGCGTGAGTTCAATATTTGGAATGGCGGTGTACCGCCAGTTTATTGGGTTGAGGATGGCGTAATAACTCATGAATTTCGCTCATCGCATATGGCTCTTGGCATTATGGATGATGATGTGTTTGATGCGAGTGTTAACACAATTGATTTGCCAGACAAGGGGTTTGTATTTGTCTTTAGCGACGGCCTCAACGAGCAGGAAAATAGTTTGCAAGAGCAATTTTCGATTGAACGAATTAAAAACATTATCGCCAAGCAGCCGGATGACCTGCTAAAGGAATTAGCCAAAGAATTAAATTCCTTCGCTCAAAGCGACGACTATAAAGATGATGTATCAATTTGTACTATTGAACCGGTGAAAGTCTTCAGTGATGTAAATGATTTTTTAAATTCGCCGCAACCCAGCCAGCAACCTGCAAGCGTTACTAATAACTTTGAATGGCAGGTTAAGCTGACCGGTAAACAATTGGCTAATTGCGAAATTCCTCCCTTGTGCAATCACTTTTTACAGCAGCTAGGCGTGAACCAACAGTTTTGTCAAAAGGTCTTTGCAGTCATTGCCGAAATGGTTAGTAATGCGTTAGATCATGGTGTGTTGGGCCTCTCCTCGGATATTAAAGAAAGCTCTGACGGCTTTATTCAATATTTTTGCGAGCGAGAAGAGCGTCTCAAACATTTACAAGACAAAGACTTTGTACGCATTTCAATGTGTTGGCGGCAAGCAGTTTTGGGGGGAGCGCTCATAGTTGAAGTGGAGGACAGTGGTGCGGGCTATACCCCCAAAGAAAAGTCTGTCGAGCATGCACCTAAGTTTTCTGGTCGTGGAAATCAACTAATTCGTCACCTTGCGGAATGTGTAGAAATTATTGCTCCGGGTAATAAAATACGAGCTACTATTAAGTAAAATTTGGGTGTCTTTTTTTCGAGTAAGAGTAGGGAATTCCTATGAGTAAACATGTTTTGATTGTTGATGATTCTGCGTCAGTTCGCCAAATGGTGGAAGCGACGCTCAAATCTGCGAATTATGATGTAACCGCAGCAAAGGACGGGTTGGAGGCATTAAACATTTGTAAAACAGCCAGTTTTGATTTTGTATTAACGGATCAAAATATGCCGAATATGGATGGCCTGACTCTTATTAAATCGTTGCGCGGTTTGGGTAGCTATACCAAAACGCCGATTGTAGTACTGACTACAGAAGCAAGCGACAGTATGAAAGCGCAAGGGCGTGCAGCAGGTGCAACCGGTTGGATGGTGAAGCCTTTTGATCCTGCGAAGCTTTTAGAGGTTGCAAAAAAAGTATTGGGTTAATTTTTAACATTAACCGCTGCGCTAAAACAATGACCGCACTCTACTTTAGACAAGCTCGATAATGTTAACGAAACCTGAGAATTAAGCAAATCGTTGCTTAAAAGGCTTAATCGCTTTTAAAAATTGCACCAGGATGTCCACTATGTCTATCGACATGAAACAATTTCACTCCGTTTTCTTTGACGAGAGCCAAGAACATCTCGACGAAATGGAGCAATTGTTACTGGATCTAAATACCGATAATCCAGATCCAGAACAACTCAATACAATTTTCCGTGCGGCTCATTCCGTTAAGGGCGGCAGCGGTATTTTTGGTTTTGATGCATTAGGTTCTGTCACGCATATTATGGAAAGCCTGCTCGATAGTGTTCGTCAGGGAAAGCTGAAGATTGACCCGTTAATGGTTGATCTATTTTTAAGTTCAGTTGACGTGTTGAAGAACATTTTAAATGCTTATAAGAGCAATACAGAAATAGATTGGCCCAGTGCAAATCAAATATGTGAACAGCTAGAAAAAGTTACCCAGCAGAAAGAGCAAGCCAAAGAAGAGGACATTAATGGCTTTGGCTTGTTTACTGAAGCCGAAGAAAAAAATGATAAAGGGTTTGGCTTTTTCGCTACGCCAATTGTTGCGGAAATGGATGATGCCTATGGCTTTTTTGATGAGAGTGCCAGCTTTACATTACCTGTTGCTAAAGCGAAAGCTAACCCCGCTAATAAAATCAGTAGCAGCATAAAGACGCCTAAAGAAGGAAAATCAAAATCGCACAACCTGAGTGATGACACAAACACAAGGGTGCTAAGCGAACATAAGTCTAGCGAAAAAGAGCAGGCTCCCGCGAAGGCTAAGAGCCAAGAACATCTGCCAGCGGCGGCGAATGAAAATACGTCAATTCGCGTGGATGTCACTAAGGTCGACCAGCTTATTAATTTGGTAGGCGAGATTGTTATTACGCAGTCTATGTTAAATTTGATCGGAAAGAGTATCGACGGCGCACTAGGCGAAAAATTTCAAGCTATATCTGGTGAGCTGGAGCGCAACACGCGCGAAATTCAAGAAGCTGTAATGTCCATTCGCATGTTGCCCGTTTCGTTTGTATTTAATCGGTTTCCCCGAGTAGTGCGAGATCTATCGGCAAAACTAGGGAAGCACATTAACTTGGTCATTGAAGGTGGCGATACCGAGTTAGATAAAGGGCTCACAGAAAAGCTTGTAGATCCGCTGACCCATTTGGTTCGCAACTCTATTGATCACGGTATAGAGTCTGCCGAGTTGCGTAAAAGTCGTGGAAAAAATTCCACAGGTACAGTTGTACTCCGTGCTTCACAACAAGGCGGCAGTATAGTGATTAGTATTACAGATGATGGCGGCGGCTTGAATCGTAAACGCATTTTAGAAAAAGCTCACGAAAAAAATATTCCAATGAGCGATAACCCTAGTGACGCAGAAGTTTGGCAACTTATTTTTGCACCTGGATTTTCTACAGCAGCAGAAATTACGGATGTATCTGGTCGAGGTGTGGGTCTGGATGTGGTTAAACGCAACGTGCAGTCATTGGGTGGAAGAATTGATATTGAATCTAAAGAGGGCATAGGTGCTACTTTCACTATTCGTTTACCACTCACTTTAGCAATTGTGGACGGCATGTGCGTGGCTGTTGGAGATCAAACATTTATTATTCCACTGGTAAATATTGTTGAGTCAATGCAGCCAAATTTAAAAGATATTAAAACTCTAGCGGGTAATGATCAGCTTCTGTTGGTGCGTGAAGAATACTGGCCCGTATTACCCTTATACAAAGCAATGCAGCTAGAGCCGCAATATTCTGACATGCATCAGGGGATCGCCGTTCTTATTGAAGCGAATAAGCGTCGGTTTGCATTGTTTGTGGATGCCTTGGTTGGCCAACAACAAGTTGTCATTAAAAGTTTAGAGCAACACTACAAACGCGTACAGGGAGTTGCTGGTGCAACCATCATGGGCGATGGCAGTGTTGCGTTAATTTTAGATGTGGAATCTTTAGCTGTTACCGTAAACCCTTACAGCTTACAGCAAGCTAGCTAAATAAAACCTATTAAGCGGAATAAATATTGTTACCTATCAGAGGTTATTGCCATGACGGAAACAGCAAAAACTCTTAAGGATCAAGAATTTCTCACCTTCACCTTAGGTGAAGAAAATTACGCGTTAGACATTCTAACCGTAAAAGAAATTCGGGGGTATGAATCTGTTACAAAAATCGCTAATGCACCTCCCTTTATTAAAGGAGTCATTAATCTACGTGGTGATATTGTCCCGATTGTAGATTTGCGCATTAAATTTAAAGTGGGCACGGCGACCTATGATGAATTTACCATTGTGATTGTATTGCACATACATAATCGCATTGTTGGCATAGTGGTTGATGGTGTGAGTGATGTAGTGAGTTTGAATAAAGATCAATTGCGCCCACCCCCTAATTTCGGGGTTGCTTTTGATAGTCGCTATCTACTTGGGCTCGCCACTATTAATGATCAAATGATCATTATGGTGGATATTAATGAGCTAATTTCGAGTGATGAAATGGGTTTGTTCAATTCGGCAGATATGGCTGTTTAGGATTTAAAAATGAATTTAACACTGAAAAAACAATTGGCAATTATGTCTGCTATCGCCATAGGTGCCATTTTTATCTTGGTTCTTATAAGTTACTTATTGGCAAAAAATACGTCTATCGGCAGCGAACAGTATCGAAAAATAAATCATGCGCTTGAGCTTACTGCGGATATACTACCGCCGCCGTTGTACATGATAGAAACCATGAAGAATTTGGAAGAATTAAATGCAGCTTCGCCAAAAGAAAGAGTTGAAATTGCGAATCGTGTGAAAGTTTTGATGGGTGACTATAAAAAGCGCGTGGATCGTTGGGTAGGAACGGACGATTTGCCGACGGATCTGAAAAATTTCGTCATGAAAGAATTAGATCCTCCCACACAAAAATTTATTTATTTTGCAGTGGATAAAGTAGTCCCTGCAGCCTTAGCTAATAATAATCAAGTATTAATTGACAGCGCTCCACAGCTAACTGCACTTTATGATCTTCACAGAGCCAAAATTGACCAATTGGTGATTATTGCAAACAAGTACGCTGAGGAACAACAGAATCAATCCATTGCGCTTGTGAACAATTATAAAAACTCCCTGTACTTCTCCTCACTCCTGCTTATTTTAAGCGTCATTGGTTGCTCCGTATATTTCACACGTCAAATTCTTTCTGGTTTGGGCGCGGACCCACATGATTTACAGCGTATTGCAACTGCGGTTGCTGCGGGAAATGTCAATGTGTCCATACCCTACGTGGAGGATAAAGCCAGTGTGGTTGGGGTAATGACAACTATGGTTGAATCTCTCAAAGAAGGTATTGCCGCTGCAAATGATAATGCGAGAATTAAGCAAGCGTTGGATGCAACCTCGACAAATGTCATGATGGCCGATGTAAACCGCAACATTGTCTATCTTAATCCCGCCAGTGCCAAACTATTTAAAGAAGCAGAGTCGGATATTAGATCGGAATTGCCACATTTTTCAGCTGAAAAAATTGTTGGTAGTAGTATTGATATGTTTCACAAGTCTCCCGCTCATCAAGCCAGTTTACTGAATAGTTTTACCTCAACGCATGTGGCCAATATGACGCTTGGAGGTAGAATATTTCGTATTGTCGCTAACCCAATTTTTAATGCAGAAGGCCAACGTTTAGGTGCGGTTGTAGAATGGATTGATCGAACAAAAGACGTTGCTATAGAAAATGAAGTGAACAAGATTTTGAGCGCTTTAGATGCATCAACCAGCAACCTAATGCTGTTGGATGAGCAACGAAAAATCATATACATGAATAATACGCTGAAAGAGTTTGTTGAAAAAGTAGAGGCAGACGTTAAACGAGAGATCCCAGCCTTTTCTGGTACGACTTTGATAGGCAGTAGTTTTGATATGCTTAGTTCTGCAATGGGTGATGCAAAACTCAATGTTGATCATGTTGATACAACTCAAGTAGCGACGGCAGCAATTGGAGGGCATACGCTTAGATTTACGGCCAACCCCATTCGTGCAAAAAACGGTACTTACCTAGGTACTGTTGTTGAATGGCTGGATAGAACGCAGGAGGTCTCGGCTGAAAAAGAAATCAGTGGCTTGGTTGATAGGGCGGTTCAAGGAGACTTTAGCGCGCGCATTTCCGCCGCCGACAAAGAAGGTTTCTTTTTGCGCCTAGCTAATGGTTTAAATACCTTAATGCGGACAGCAGATGTAGGCCTAGGTGAAGTAACTCGAGTATTGAGTGCAATCTCGAAAGGAAACTTAACCGAGCAAATTGTCGATGATTATGCAGGTACATTTGGCGAGTTAAAAAATTATTGCAACGACACTACCGCAAACTTGAGCGATATTGTTGGTGAAATTCGCACAGCGGCGGAGACTATTTTTACTGCTTCGAGTGAAATTGCTCAAGGTAACTCGGACTTGTCCAGTCGTACTGAACAACAAGCGGCAAATTTGGAAGAGACTGCATCGAGTATGGAGGAGTTAACCTCTACCGTTAGATTAAACGCAGACAATGCCAAACAAGCTAACGTGCTTGCCGAACGGGCGGCGACCGTGGCTGTGAATGGCGGCGTTCTTATTCAGGATGTCGTCGCAACCATGAACGGCATTAATGAAGCCTCGCAAAAAATTTCTGACATTATTGGTGTAATAGATGGCATTGCATTTCAAACGAATATTCTTGCCCTCAACGCTGCAGTAGAAGCTGCACGCGCAGGTGATCAAGGCCGGGGCTTTGCGGTGGTTGCCTCTGAAGTGCGCACCTTAGCACAACGCTCTGCAAATGCCGCAAAAGACATCAAAGCATTGATTTCTGATTCTGTAAAAAAAGTAGATGCTGGCAATCAGCTAGTGGGAAAATCTGGCGACACCATGAAAGAAATTGTCGTTGCAATCAAGCGCGTAAACGACATCATGGCGGAAATCGCAGCGGCGTCCGCTGAGCAGTCAACGGGAATTGATGAAATTTCCGGCGCGGTTTCGCAAATGGACGAAATGACACAGCAAAATGCCGCATTGGTAGAAGAGGCCGCCGCCGCTGCTGAAAGCCTGCAATCTCAAGCGGATCAGTTGACCCAACGTGTTGCTATGTTTCAGCTAAAAAGTGGTTCTTCGGTAACAACTGTCAATACAAAGACCTTTGTTCCACCGAGCTCTTTAACGCCGACAAAAAAAATCGCAATGGCAACAAAAAAAATATCAGCACCCCAGATTCAAGATGATGAATGGGAATCGTTCTAATAGACAATAAGGTTACTACTATGAACTTTCGTACGCAGTTACTTCAAATTGGAGCCGTTGGTCTTGTTGGCGCCCTAGCAATTGGTTTTACCAGTTGGTATGCACAGGTAACCTATAGTGAAGCATTGGAGGCATCGGAGCGAAATGCTATTGCGTTAAGAAACCATATGGAAGGCGATATGATGCACGATGCGTTGCGTGCTGATGTCTTGCGAGCGCTCTGGGTTGCAGCAGAAAAAAATACCCTGGATATTGAAGAAGTAAAAAATGATGTTAATGAGCACGGCAAAAATTTTCGTGATCAAGTTCAGCAAAACAAACAGTTGAAGTTAGGTGCAGATGCCAGAAAGGCGCTAGAGGAAGTCGAAGGCCCGCTCACGCAGTATATTGGCGCCGCTGAGGACAGCGTAGAATTGGCCTTTAAAGATTTAGATCTCGCTCGAGTGAAGCAGGAAGACTTTAATAAAAAGTTTTCTGATCTTGAAGAGAAAATGGCGACGGCCAGTGATAAATTGGAAGCCTCATCTGCCGCTGAAGCGGCGGCAACTCATGAGCAAGTTAAAGTAGCTAAATGGATACAGGCGCTAACAATTTTAATCTCCGGAATTGCGTCTATTGTCTTGGCATTTAAAGTTTCTACATCTTTAATGGGGCAGCTGGGCGGAGAGCCAGTAGATGCTGTTGCAGCGGCCAAACGCATTGGCTCTGGAGATTATGATCCTACCAGTGTTTTGTCTCGAGCTGAACGCAGCAGTTTATTAGGGCAAATGGAAACAATGCGAGAGCAGCTAAGTCAAGGGGCAGCAATAGCCATCGAAAATGCGCGAGTGCGTCAGGCACTGGATGCCACCTCGTCAAATGTGATGTTGGCAGATGTGAATCGAAATATTGTATATGCGAATAATTCAATCATGTCTATGTTGCGGGATGCTGAAGCAGATTTGCGCAAAGAGTTACCACAGTTTTCAACGGAAAAGGTGGTAGGTAGCAATATGGATATATTCCATAAAAACCCAGCCCATCAAAGTAGCTTATTGGCTAATCTGCGTGAAACCTACGTCGGCAATATCAGCATATCAGGTAGGATATTCCGTTTGGTTGCGAATCCTATATTTTCTCCATCCGGTGAGCGTTTAGGTTCAGTTCTTGAATGGTTAGACAGAACAAAAGAAGTACTTGCCGAGAATGAAACTAATAAAATTTTAAGTGCACTGGATGCCTCAACAAGCAACTTAATGTTAGTTGATGAGAAACAAAAAATAGCTTATCTCAACAATACCATTAAACAGTTTATGCAAAATGCTGAAAAGGAATTTAAACAAAAAATACAACAGTTTTCACCAGAAAAATTACTTCAATCTTCGTTCGACATTTTCAATAATGCCTTTGATGATGGGCGCATTAATGTACAGAACCTGAGTGGGACTCAGGTTGCCGATACCTCCCTAGGTGGGCGAATTTTACGCCTAACGGCAAATCCCATTCGCGCAAAAAATGGCGATTATCTAGGTACAGTTGTTGAATGGATTGATAGAACGCAAGAGGTTGCTGCTGAGAAAGATGTAAGTGGTTTGGTAGAAAAGGCTGCTGTGGGTGATTTTAGTACACGTATAAATCTTGCAGGTAAAGACGGCTTCTTTTTAAAAATTGCTGAAGAATTAAATAAACTGGTTGCCAATGCTGATCAGGGGCTAAGTGATATTGCAAGGGTAATACGAGCCATAGCGACAGGTGATCTAACGGAAAAAATTTATTCTGACTACAACGGAACCTTTGGAGAACTGAAAAATTACTGTAATGACACTACCTCTAATTTAACTGATGTCATTGGTGAAATTCGTGCAGCGGCGGAGACAATATTTAATGCTTCTAGCGAAATAGCTTCTGGCAATTCTGATTTGTCTAGTCGTACGGAACAACAAGCTGCCAACCTTGAGGAAACGGCATCGAGCATGGAGCAGATTACATCGACAGTTAAGTTAAATGCTGATAATGCTAAGCAAGCAAATGTGTTGGCGGAGAAAGCGTCGTCGGTTGCGATTGAGGGCGGGGCTTTGATACAACAAGTTGTATCCACTATGAGTGCGATTAATGAATCCTCGCAAAAAATTGCTGACATTATTGGAGTCATTGATGGAATTGCGTTTCAAACCAATATTCTTGCTTTGAATGCTGCGGTGGAAGCGGCCCGCGCGGGAGATCAAGGGCGTGGGTTCGCGGTGGTGGCAGCAGAGGTGCGCACACTCGCTCAGCGGTCGGCCAATGCGGCCAAAGACATTAAAGGATTAATTTCCGATTCAGTTAAAAAAATTGACAGTGGAAATACCTTAGTGAACAAATCTGGCGACACCATGAAGGAAATTGTAATCGCAATTAAGCGTGTTAATGACATTATGGCGGAAATCGCGGCTGCGTCCGCTGAGCAGTCTACGGGTATTGAAGAGGTATCAGGCGCTGTTTCTCAAATGGATGAAATGACTCAGCAAAACGCGGCATTAGTAGAGGAGGCTGCCGCTGCGGCAGAGAGTCTACAATCGCAGGCGGATCAATTGACACAGCGAGTTGCTATGTTTCGTTTAGCTAACGAAGCTAAGCGCGATGAGTCACCTAAAGCAGCAGCGCGATTGAATGCGCCTTCTGTAGCCAGTAAGTCCTCTGCGGCAGCAAAAAGAATATCGGCACCCAAAAATCAAGATGATGAATGGGAATCTTTTTAGGGTTTGCAAGCTATTTAAATATTATACAAGTCAGTCATAGGAGAAGACTGCAGAAATATAAAGATAGAAAGAAGGGGACATGGCGCGATGAAAATCAGTGAATAAATCAAATGAGTAGTTGAAATGAAATTTTCACTCAAACAGCAGTTGGCAATTATGGCGGGAATTGCTGTTATTTCAGTAATTCTATTAGCCCTTGTAAGCCATTTGCTTGCGAAAAATACAGCAATAGGAAGTCGTCAATCGCAAATCATTAGCGATGCCGATGAGTTACGAGCAGATATTCTACCGCCTCCATTTTTCTTAATTGAAGCCATGATGCACACTGAGCATCTCACGTCTGCAACTCCTTCGGAGCGAGTCCCACGTGTCGAGGAGATTAAAAGGCGTCTCAACGAGTTTAGTGTGCGCCAACAGCATTGGTTGAAAAACGTCAACCTACCTTCAGCTATGAAGGCTTATATTTCAACTGAGATGATCCCCATTTCCGACCAGTTTATGAAGATTACGACGACTGAAGTTATTCCTGCGGCTTTGAACGGAGAAGAGTTTCAACTGCGGCAATCTTTGGGAGAGCTAACATCTGTTTACGAAAAGCATCGTCACACCATCAATCAGTTGGTGATCATGGCAGATGTATTTGCAGCAAGTGAACGGAAGCACGCTGTCTCTTTGGTTAGTTCTTTCCAGTCGTTGCTCTATGGCGTTGCGCTTCTCGCCATTTTTATGGTGCTTTTCTGTTCCTATTTCTTTTCAAAGCAAATTATTAAAAGCCTTGGCGCTGACCCTTCAGAATTACAACGCGTCGCCAACGCGGTTGCGGGCGGCGAATTGGATGTTAAATTGCCAGATATAGACAACAGCAACAGCGTTGTTGCTGCAATGAAACATATGCTGGCTTTTATCAAAGAGGGCATGTCTCAAGCTAGCGAAAATTATCGAATAAAACAAGCCTTGGATAATACCTCCACCAACGTCATTATGGCTGATGTTGATCACAATATTATTTACTTAAACACCGCAATGAAAAACTTTTTTCGAGAAACTGAGCGGGATATTCGAGGAAGCCTGCCTTCCTTTTCAGCCGAGAAAGTAGTGGGTAGTAGTATCAATTACCTCCATAGTAAATCTAATGATAGAGCGCTATCGCCAGACACCTTTTCTAGTAAGCAAGTCCTTAATATGTGTTTAGGTGGCCGCACACTGCGGGTGATTGCTAATCCCATTGTGGGCGAGAATGGTGCTCGCTTAGGCTCGGTCGTTGAATGGATTGATAGAACCAAAGATGTAGCAGCAGAAAAGGAAGTGACGAAAATTTTGAGTGCGCTAGATGCTTCGGCCAGCAACCTTATGTTAGTGGATGAATACTCTGTTGTTGCCTACATCAATAACACCATGAAAAGTTTTCTAAGCCGTGTGGAAGTGGATTTTAAACGCGAACTTCAGGGCTTTTCAGTAAGTGCGCTTGTAGGTATGAAATTTGATATTTTTGATGGCGCATTTAAAGGCGCGTTGCTGCATTTAGAGAATCTGAATAGCACACTAATAAAAGATATTTTTCTCGGTGGTCGTTATTTGCGACTAACGTTAAATCCCATCCGTGACTCAGTAGGCACAAGTTTGGGTACCGTTATTGAGTGGTTAGATAGAACCCAAGAAGTGGCTGTGGAAATTGAAATTGGCGAGTTAGTTGAGAAAGCTGCAGCGGGTAATTTTAACGCTAGAATTGATGAGCATGGCAAAGAAAATTTTTTCCTATCTCTCGCAAAAAACTTGAACATACTGGTTGATACTGCTGACAAGAGCCTGAGCGATGTTGCCCGTGTTTTAGGTTCAATTGCGAAAGGAGATTTAACGGAAAAAATTGAAGCGGATTACGCGGGCACATTCGGCGACTTAAAAAATTATTGTAATGAAACAACAGAGAATCTATGCAGTGTGATAGAGGAAATTCGAGTTGCAGCGGATACCATTTTGAGTGCTTCAAGTGAAATTGCTACAGGCAATGCAGACTTGTCGCGGCGCACTGAGCAGCAAGCGTCCAACTTGGAGGAGACCGCCTCCAGCATGGAAGAATTGACCTCAACGGTAAAATTAAATGCAGGCAACGCCAAGCAAGCAAATTTTCTAGCAGAAAAGGCTTCTGATGTTGCGACGGAAGGCGGTGACTTGATTCAAGAAGTGGTTAAGACCATGAGCGCGATTAATGAGTCTTCCCAGAAAATCGCTGATATTATTAGTGTGATTGACGGGATTGCATTTCAAACCAATATTCTCGCATTAAATGCTGCAGTAGAAGCTGCCCGTGCTGGTGATCAAGGTCGAGGCTTTGCGGTGGTTGCCGCTGAAGTTCGCACGCTTGCCCAGCGCTCTGCCAATGCGGCAAAAGATATTAAAAATCTTATTTCTGACTCAGTTAAAAAAATTGAAAGTGGAAATGTGTTGGTGAATAAATCTGGCGACACCATGAAGGATATTGTTGTTGCCATTAAGCGCGTTAACGACATAATGACTGACATTGCTGCCGCCTCAACGGAGCAAACCACGGGCATTGAAGAAGTGTCTGCTGCTGTATCGCAAATGGATGAAATGACGCAGCAGAATGCCTCTCTGGTTGAACAATCTGCTGCATCAGCAGAGAGTTTACGCGCGCGTGCTGATCAACTCACTCAACGAGTTTCCATGTTTAAATTGAGCAATAGCCTCACTAATAATCTACAAGCGATTTCGCCAGCGGCAAGCGTTAGAACTACGGCAAATAAAAAAGCAATTGCTGCGTTGCCTCTACGCCAGGAAGATGAATGGAATTCATTCTAAGGATTTACCTTATTAGCTTATTGTGTGAGATGTTTTCTATTTAAAAATTGGTTATAGAGGTGAGTTTCTAACATAAGTACTTTCTTCTTTAGTAATAGAGCGGTGTTGTAAAAATTAGGAAAATTGCATGGCCAGCGTTGGCAACGAAAGAGAATTTAGCTATAGCGATGCGGACTTCGAGAAAGTCCGCAAGGTTATTTATACTAAGGCTGGAATTAGTCTATCAGATAGTAAAAAGCAATTGGTTTATAGTCGTTTGGCTCGGCGCTTGCGAGCGTTGAAGCTGCCAAACTTTCCCAGCTATTTGAACTATCTAAATGAAAATGAACGTGAGCAAGAAGAGTTTATTAATGCGTTAACCACCAATTTAACAGCTTTTTTTCGAGAAGCTCATCATTTTGACATATTGGCTAACCATGCCAAAGCAGCCAAATTACAAGGTAGAAAATTCAGAGTATGGTGTTCAGCAGCAAGTACTGGAGAGGAACCCTATTCTATCGCTATAGCGCTTGCAGAAGCATTTGGTAATTTCAAACCACCTGTGGAAATCATCGCCTCGGATATAGACTCCAATGTTCTTCGCGAAGCCAGCGCTGGAATTTATACGGCGCAACGGCTTGAATCTATGAGTTTGGAAAGGAAAAAGCAATTCTTTCAGCGTGGCAAAGGTACAAACGCAGGTAAAGCCAGAGTGGTACAGGAGTTGCGAGATCTCATTGAGTTTCAGCAAATCAATTTGTTAGATTTGAGTTGGCCATTGAAGCCTCCCTTTGATGTTATTTTTTGCCGAAATGTAATGATTTATTTTGATAAACCTACACAGCTAAAACTGTTGGAACGCATGGCGAGTTTATTGCGGCCAGACGGGTTGTATATAGCGGGGCACTCAGAAAGTTTTACGCAAGCCGGCCATATTGTAAAACTGATTGGGAAGACAACCTATGTGCTAAGTAGCCCAGAGTCACAGGAAAGTCTTCATGGATTTTGATAATAACGCACACTTTGCACCTAATACCTATTATGACCGTCACTTTGAAAAGGACGCCGTAAAAATATTGCCGGGTGAATATTATGTTACTACGGGTGATAAATTAATTGTGACTGTATTGGGATCTTGTGTAGCAGTCTGTTTGCGAGACAAGCTGACACGTTGCGGAGGCATGAATCATTTTTTGTTGCCCAATGATGGTTCCAACGAATCTGGTTTGCTCACTGAGTCCGCCCGCTACGGCGTCTATGCTATGGAAATTCTGATTAACCATCTATTAAAGTTGGGTGCAAGCCGCAGCAGGTTGGAAGCCAAGGTGTTTGGGGGAGGGAACGTTCTGCGCGGGTTAACCATGAATAATGTTGGGCAAAGAAATGCAGAGTTTGTGTTGGATTATTTGCACAATGAAGGTATTGCTATAGTTGCACAGGATTTGTTAGACGAGTATCCGCGCAAGGTTTATTTTTTTCCGGATACGGGAAAGGTGATGGTTAGGAAAATTAAGTCTGTTCACAATTCAACTATTATGGATCGTGAAAGTGAGTATCGTATGCGTGTCAAATATACGCCAAAAAGTGGTGATGTGGACTTGTTTAGTTAGTTTTGTAGGTGTTTTTTCGGAAAGCAATACCGATGGTTTTACTGGCGCCATCTTGCACTTTTATCTATCTGGAGATTTACATGAACACGAAATATTTTGCTTTCGCTTTATTAGTGATGTCTGGTTTCCTTGTTTCATTAAATTCTGCATTCGCAGAGGAAACTCCTGCAGCGGTCACCGCAATCATACCCGAAATTAAAAAGTGGGGCGAGAACCCTGTGCTTATAGCCGCAGTAAAAGAACAAAACGCTAAAAAGCTGTCACTTGATGCCATACAAAAGCGGGATAAAGTTTGGATTGCCTCCTCGGCATTAGATGACGAGATGAATGCGATGATGAAATCTCCTGCAGCTAAAGAACTCAAAAAAATGGAAGCAAGCAAGCCCTATTTTTATGAGAGCTTTTTGATGGACAATCAGGGCGCCAACGTTGCCATGACAAATAAAACCTCCGATTACTGGCAAGGCGATGAAGACAAATTTAATAACGCTTTCAATAAGGGGAAAGGCGGGGTAGATATTGGCAAAAGTAAATTTGATGAAAGCGCTAAAGCCTATCTAATTCAAGTATCTGTTCCGGTGGTGGATGGCGGTAAGGTCATTGGTGCAATCACTATAGGCATTAATTTAGACGCGCTAGCTAAGATTAAATAGTTTTTACTGAGCACATTACTAGGTTTTAAGGATTTCTATACTCTTGAGATGTTAGGTGAGCATGACAATTAAAGTACTTATAGTGGATGACTCTGCATTAGTACGCAGCCTGTTATCAGAGATTGTGCGTAACGCCCCCGGATTCACTCTGGTAGGCGCTGCGCCCGATGCATTTGTTGCTCGCGATATGATTAAAGAGTTCTCACCTGATGTGATTACTTTGGATATAGAAATGCCGCGTATGGATGGCCTCACGTTTTTAGAGAAACTCATGTCTGCTCGACCAACGCCAGTGGTGATGATTTCTACCTTAACAGAGGCAGGAGCAGATGCAACTTTACAAGCCTTGGAATTGGGTGCTGTTGATTTTGTTCCCAAGCCAAAGCTAGGAATTGCTGAAGGTTTGCGAGACTATGCCGAGCTTATTTTGGAAAAATTGGAAGAGGCTTCGCGGGTAAAATTAAAAGTAAGACCGAAAAAAAATCTGCAGGTAGATATTAATAGCAATCAAAAAATTGTTACAACTCGCCTGCAGGGCACTGAAAAGATCATCGCAATTGGAGCTTCTACTGGCGGAACTGAGGCTATTAAAGAAGTGCTCATGCAATTGCCGTCCGCGGTTCCCGGCATAGTGATGACGCAGCATATGCCGCCTGGCTTTACCCGAACCTATGCGGAGCGGCTGAACAAATTAACAAAATTATATGTTGTGGAAGCAAAAGGTGGAGAGCGTATTTTGCCTGGACACGCCTACTTGGCTCCGGGTGGTTATCATCTAGTGGTAGCTAGATCTGGTGCAGACTATGTTATTAGATTATCGGATGCTGCGCCTGTTCATCGTCACCGGCCTGCAGTTGATGTGATGATGGAATCAGTCGCGAATGCGGGTGGGAAAAATGTGCTGGGCGTACTGCTAACCGGTATGGGTAAAGATGGCGCCCAAGGTATGTTAGATATTCGCAACCAAGGTGGGTTTACTTTCGCGCAAGACGAAGAGAGTTGTGTTGTTTATGGCATGCCGAGAGAGGCAGTGAGTGTTGGTGGCGTAGATAAAGTTGTCTCATTAGATGCTATGGGACATGCGATACTAGACAGAATAAAAACCATGGGTGCGGGTAACCGGCTATAAAAATTGATTGGCCGCTATGAAAATGGATTGGTGTGAAGGTATAGTCTAACTCTTCGTTTGGCTTAACGTTTTTCAAAACTCTAAATCCCTATTTCCTTTTGTAGACTAAGCAACTGGCTTTTAGGTGGTCAACATTACCTGCAAGGTTGATAGCATTGCTGTACGTTCTACACGTTTTTGAATTTGACGAATCAATTCTTTTGGCGCAATTCCTTTTGGAATCAAATTGTCTACACCGATTTCTAACATGCGATTTTTTTTATCTTCTACTAACTCTGCACTCAAAAATAGAATAGGTATAGACTGGTAGTGTTCGTGCTGACGAATAACAGCTGCTAACTCGTCGCCATTCACTTCCGGCATATTTAAATCCAACAGAAGTAAATCCGGAGTGTTGTTTTGCATTATGCGCAACACTTGGGTTGGATTGGTTTCTACCGTTACGCT
>JACCDR011930558.1_pt1 | contig 23752 bp, 28 predicted proteins | sample 7446431 | NCBI WGS metagenome assembly JACCDR01 (sample SAMN15323443, study PRJNA562643) | freshwater metagenome | isolation source: river surface water | place: USA:Blue River Watershed | collected 2017-08-17 | reverse complement strand
GCAACAATCATTGCAATGGCAGGTGACAGGATTTATGTCACAAAGCAGTGCCTGTGGATGATTCACAATGCGGCATTTCAGTACACGGGCGGCAATGCCGACCAACTCCCAAAAGATGTGGATTACCTGCGATTGGTTGACAACCGCATCGTTGATGTGTACGACCGTAGGACTGGATTGGGCAGTGACACATTGCGGGCATTGATGGCGGAAACGACTTGGTTTGAGCCAGACGAAGCACTTGCGCTTGGGTTTGTTGATGAAATCGTCGAAACGATTGACGTGAACTTCATGCTCAACGAGCCTGTATATGTCGGCGTCCAGAGCATTGCCCCAAACTACGAATATGCGGCTTACGATGCGGTCAATTCGTTCAGGTTGACAGGTGCGGCAAACTACAAAGTGGCACTCAACAAATTCGCCGGGCCGGGCGGCTTTTCCCCAATTTCCGACATAAAGACTAATGCAATCAACAAACGGAAGGAAAAACCTACCGTTGCAAAAATTCCTAATACAAAAAAAGTTTACACCATGCTTGACGGATTGAAAAGCAAAATAGTTGCGGCCCTCATATCTGCGGGTCTTATCACGGACGACAAAACGGAAGCGGCTGAAAACGCCATTTCCGGCCTTGATACTGAAATGGAAACTGCCATTGATGCGGCAATTTCCAAGAAAATCGCAGCCAACACGGGCGGTTCCAATGCGACGCCCATCAACGGGCAAGCACTGGTAAACATCTTGTCAACGGCGGACGAAACCACTTCCACGGCACTCCGCACGGCACTTGCCAAGTTCCTGCCCACAGTTGCGACTGACGAAGGCAAGGACGGCAATGATGATGATGCGGTTGCTTCAAAGATTGAAGCCCTGCAAACTGAAATCGCCAACTTGAAGCAGGGAAGGACAATGCCAGCCACGGCCACGAATGGCAACGGCAAGGCTCCGATTGCACCTGCAACCAAGGACGGCGCAAAGGGCGAGGTGACGGCTACAAGGAAGGCAGAACTGAAGTTCTACCTTGATGGGTTTGCAAAAAACACTATTTCGGCAGATGACTTCAAGAACATCGCCGGAATGACCGTTGCAGAGGCAAGGGCCATTGTAAACCCAGCGGCCTAAACTGACCGCACCGACTTTATCAAACAACTGATTTTCACATTCAAAAAATACTGTCCATGACGATTCTTGGCGCACAGCCCACGCAAATATTGGACTTGGATGTCCATGACGCCCAAGCGCTGGTTCTCGAACCTGCCTTCAACTATGACAACATTTTTCAAAGGACACTCGGCCTCTACAAATTTGTCATTGGTGTCACGAAGCTGAAAATGCTTCACCTTTCCCGTCCCGGCTTCAACCTGCAACCAAAGAGCGGTTGCGACAACTGGAACCCAACCGTGAAGCTCGGATTGCGCCCGTATGAAATCGGGTCGAAGGAGTACGAGGTCAACGGCGAACAATGCCCCGACGAATGGGACGAGGGCTGCTTGCGCAACCTGAAAAACAGCGCCGACGAATTGGTAAGGCTGGATGGCCGCACCAACCGCACCTATACGGCCATGCAGGCCGCTATTGCCATGCAGGTACGGAACGGCATCTCCGATGACTTCTACCGTATCGCAGAGTTCGGCGACGAAGATTTTGCCGCCAAGGTGACGGCGGGCCACTTCGACCTGTCAGGCTACGATGAGCGCATGAAGGCTCAAATCATTGCCCAGCAGTCGCACCAAAACGGATGGTGGAGCGAAATCCAAGCCCGTGCAACAGAGCCTACCACAAACCGCTTTGGCCGTATCCGCTACGTTGACACTAACGATGGCACGGTCAACGGCAACGCCATGAACCCGGCCAACATCGCCGCTTACCTGTTGCAAATGCGGGCATCCGCCGACCCACTCCTTGGCATGTGGACTTATCAGATGGCAGGAAGCAACGTCGCAACGCCTGTGTATGAGCTTTCCGGCGGATTGTTCGATGCACTGCTTGCATACTATCGTAGCCTTGGCACGGAGATGGCAAACGCCCTCATCATCAATGGATTGCCAGTACCAAATGCCACAACCTTTGATGGATGGCCAGTAATCCGCAAGAACGAATGGGACTACTATCAATTCGAGGTAGGCAGGTACAATGCCACCACGGGCAAGGCAAAAACGCAGTACGCACGTTTGAGCGTTCCGCAAAACCTTTGCGGCATCGCTCACATGGCAACGCTGGAAGGCCAGCCTTCGGCCTCTCTCATCATCGAAAAGGACCCGTCTATCAAGGCAAAGGGCAAATCCTACATCTACGGCTCCTATGGCATCGGTTTTGGCATCGCCCAACCAGTGCTCATGGTAGCTGGCTGGAACAGTTCCGACAACTACATTTACGCCTAATCAGGGGTTATCAATCAAAAATTATTAGGCCCGGCATAAAAAACCGGGCCTGAAAATAAATCCAACATGAGTACCATCATCACTCCTATAAGCAAGGCTGATTGCAACCCAGGGCGGGCGGGTATCAGTGTCATTTGGGCAACGAACTGCATTAACGTGCTGGATTTGACTTTCAACGTGTCAAGGCAGGTCACGGCCATCACGATGGACACGACGCAGGATGAACCCGTGTTTATCAAGATTGAGTTCGAGAAGGACACGGCATTTTTCAATCAGGAAAAGACACGGAACAAATCGTCCATCAATGTCGTCCAGACAATCAGCTTCATTGAACCCGGCCTTGGCAATACGGTAAGGAACGCATTGCAGGATCTGAACGGCAATTGCTGCGTGTTGGCAATCGTCCGTGACAATGCAGGTAACTACCATGTCGCAGGTTTGAGCCACATCCCAGCAACGGACGAATTTTGGTTTGAGGACATGCGGACAGGCGAAGGTTCGAGCAACACAGGAGCTGACCCGACAGCCGACAGTGCTGAGTACGTGGAAACACTGGTTTGCAACGTGAATTTCTATGCACCATTCACGACCCTTACATCGGCCACCATACCTGATTAATATTGAGGTATGGTTATTTGGGGTCATCATTTTTCAATTCAAAATCAATTTTCCTATCATGGAAGATACCAAAGACACAAAAGGCGCAACGCCTGACAAGCAAAAGAATTTCCGACTGAATCCCAACATTGCCCGTGAAGGTACTTTTACCTTGGTGACTACTGGGAAAAACAGCCGGGTTTTCTTGAACCACGGCACAAAGGCAATTGAAGGGAACAAGGTTTTCCCTGAAGGCTTGCCAGTGGCCGACCAAGCTACCCTGAAATCGGTTTATGATGCGGGGCCGGAAATGGTGAAGTTTGTCATTGCGCCGGACGGCTACAAGGCACCTTGGGCTAAGTAATGTCATACGATACCACTACATACCCGATTGGGGAATGCTCGGATTGTCCAGACAGTCCGCCGTTCAACCCAAAACGCCGCCGCCGCAACCGCTTCGGCGGCGTTTTGGGTATTGGGGAAATCGTTGACCCGATAGGGGAGGAACTTCGTGACCCCGACTTGATTCGGATGGGGTACTTGGATTACCCTATCGTTCCGTTCTTTGACACTGGTGACCAATTACTTGGGTTTTTCCGCAAGATGTATGAACTGTCACCGACGCATGGTTCATGTATTGAGAGCATAGGCAACTATGTCTATGGCGGTGAATTCATGGTGAGTAAGAAAACCAGCCCAGGCTTTTACATACCGGGTGAGGAATACCTTGCGGCAACGCCCGATTATATGCGGATGATTAAGTTCATCGAGTCGCTGAACCCCGGTTTCAATGGGGCAAACCTATTGAGCGAGGTAGAGTCATTTTACACCAACTTGAAGGCGACTGGCAACGCATATTTGAAGGTTGACTTCGTTACGGTTGCGGGAAAGCGGTACGTGTACATCAAAAGCATTGATGCGGAAAAGATGCGGTACTTCTATTCCGATGTCAACGACCCCGACAAAACACTGATGCTTTCCCCGCTCTGGAACAGTGATTTCCTATACCGTTTCCCGCCGAAGTTCATTAGCACCTACCCGAACATCACGGACTTTGGGAACGGCGTACAAAGCACCATCATACACGTCAAGGACATTGCCCTTGGGCGGGATTGGTACGGTTTGCCAAAGTCAAAGAACAGCCTACGGAGCCAATACACGGAGGTGCAGTTGGGCCAGTACCAGAACGAAGGGTATGCCAGCGACTTCATAGCCCGTGCGTTCATTGAAATTGTGGATGAGGGCGACGATGATGATGAGGAATACGATGGCAGTTTTGATGATGCCGTCCGTGACACATTCACGAACTCGGCGGATGCGGCCAACAAAAAGCGGATATTGATTCGCCGGAGGTTGCCGGACGATACTCCTGCTTTCGTCCATGAGTTCAAGGCAAACACCGACCATGAATACCATACGGCCACAAGCGAAAATGCCGAGAAGCAAATCATCAAAAGCCACAATTGGCACAGCGTGTTGATGGGGATACCGACGCCGGGCAAGCTGGGCGGGCAAGGGGAATTCAAGGAAATCTACGAAACCAAATACTTCAGTGTGATATTGCCGTTGCAAAAAAAGGTATTGACGCCGTTCAATATCGCACTGGAAATGGCCGACGTGTTCTTAAACCCAAGGCCGAAGGTTGCGGATTTGTCCATCGGGTTCAACCCGCTACTTGAGCGTTACATTTCGGCGGACAAAATGCAAACCCCTGATAGTAGCGATGATAATTTGAGCAAACAATCCCAAAGGGCCAAAGACAACCTCAACGCATAATGGCACTGAACATCACAAATGACTTTCAATCCAGTGACACGCTGATTACAGCGCAGGAGGTCGTATTGTGTTCGCCATTGTCGCCGGAGGTAGGTAGTATCAATCATGCGCTTATCATCAACGCAGAAGAGCGTATTTTCCGAAAGTGCATGGGATATAAATTCTATAACGAACTGATGGCCGACCGTAGGAAGTACGTAAGGACGGATGCCATCGTTGACACGCCAAACACCTACGCCTATACTTCATTCAAAGAAGGGACGGTGTACCAAGTGGGTAAGTATGTTTTGAAGGACGGCGTACTTTGGAAGGTCAAGGTACTCACCACGGGCAGTCAAATTCCCCCGAACAGGGAGTATTTCCAATTGGCCGAACGGTTCATAAATGAGAACTACGAATACCTATGGCAACGGTACTTGCGCAACCTATTGGCATTTGAAACGTCGGCCATTGGGATGCCCTACCGGGCGGTTCAGGACACAGGAAAGGGACTGCTAAGGAAGTACGATGACGGTAGCACAATGCCCGCAAAACAGGGCGAGATTGCCTACCTGCAAAAGAACTACCAAGGTGACATTGACACCATGATAGCCAATATGGAGGCGTTCATCTACGAGAACAAAAGCGAGTTCCCCAACTACCTTAAATTCAGCGATGAAAACCTTTGCGGCAAAGGCTGCAATAAACGAAGGGTTAGGCACTATGGGTTCAACACTAAATAGCATATTCCCTGCACTCAAAAACATTGCAGCTGATGCCTTTCAGATGGGGGTGCAATGGGTTGATGAGGGCTTCCACCTCGAAAAGGTGAGCGAGGCGGAATGGGCATTGCGCATAACGCTTTGCGAAAACTGCCCAGACGGGAAATTTGAGGAAACGGAAAGGCGGTGCCTCGTTTGTACGTGCAAGATGGACTTCAAAACCAGCTTGAAATACCAACCCTTTCAGGTTTGGGAAAACAAGGAATTGATTAAGTGCCCAAATGGGCATTGGTAATAATTTAAAACCTGTAACATGATTTTACGTCGTAGCAATCCAAAGGCGAACAAGAACAACGCCTTGCAGTTCACGTCACCCGACGCTATTTGCTGTGGTGACTCAAGTCGTATCGTCGTTTGTAAGTACGGCGTAACGATTGACATTACATCGGTCACGACAGTGAATACCATCCGTATCGCTGGAACGACCTATACACTTGATGGGACTTACGCCCTTGCCCAAAAGCGGGAGCGTGACGCACTCATCGAGAACATCAAGGCGGTAGTTCGCACCCTTGGTTTTCAGGCCGAGGAAATTGCCTACACACTGTCCGGCAACAACCTGACTATTTCTACCCCACTCTCTAACCTCCATTTTGAGTGGCTGCAAACATCCGCTAACCCATTCCTGGCCACTCTGTGCCAAGTGTACGGCGAGAACGACGGCAAGTGCAACGAGGCACGGGCCGAAATCACAAAGGTTTCAGAGGCGCTTCACGTCTTCCCTGTGTCTTGTGGCACGATCACCAACGTGAAGGTCAACGACGGCTCTGGTAACATCTACGATGGCGATTTGTCGAACGGGGCCGCAGGTGTTTACACCGTCTCCGTTGTGAGCGGTCGCAAGCGCATTGCGTTCGTCAAGGACTGGGATGGCTCGACTACTTTCACCGTGACCATTACCCTCTCAACGGGCTTGGTTTACGTGCAAACGGCAGTGTACACATTCACCACCGAATAAGAGTAGTGTTTGTAATCACGCCTATACTTCACACTGGGGATTGCCCTATAACTCGTGCTGGAATACGCACGTTATGGGCAATCCCTTGTGAGTATATCATAGGGCTGGAATTCGACAATGCAAGGCGTGTATCTGGCATTGTGATTGACTGCCCAGACGGTGAGACATGGACGCAAATAGACTTTGAAAAGGATACCGCACAGCTCACACAGGAAAAAAGCAACGATAGTGTTGTTCAGACGATTTCTTTCATTGAGGCTGGGTTGGGCAACACCGTAAGGAACGCATTGCAGGACCTGAACGGCGCATGTTGTCTGCATGTGGTAGTGGCGGACAATTCAGGTAACTACCACTACTTGGGCATCTCCGCACACGACTTGGGCGGTGGTGATTGGGAATGGACAAACGACGACATGAAGACGGGCGAGGGCGCTTCCAACACAGGGGCCGACCGTGCAGCCGACAGTTCGGAGTATCTCGAACAACTTACCTGTACTTCCTCCTTCTATGCGCCTTTCTGCACAGCCGCACCCCTTACTATTACGGGATGCCTCACCTGTCCGGCCAATGCCCTGCAAAGCCTCAACGGCGACTGTTGGCAGACATTGGCGGGCGATTATATGACCACTTTAAATTAATGCCATGCCCGCACCTGGTACTACCTTCACATCCATATCAAGCGGCAACTCCCTGACAGGGACAAGGTTGAAGCTAATCAGCCAGAACGATGCCGAATCCGCACCTTTCAAGGAAGTGCTTGTGAGCGAAACCGTCCTTTTGCAGTTCATGCAATTGAACATGCGCACGGAGCGCAAGCGGGTTGACTTCGGGGCATGGGCAAGCGGTGCTTTGACCATAAACAGTTCACTATACAGCATAAAACTATATGATGCTACCAAAAACGACGATATTCAGATATATGAAGGTGGGAGGCTTTTGGAACCGACCATAGAGTACACAATCACCATAACAGGGGGCGGAACAGGGGCAAGCATCGTGCTTGTGTTCGGGACGCCGGGCGCTCGTTACAGTGCAATAATTCACGGTACAAAAACAATCTAAGATGAAAATAAGACTGTTAATCCTGCTTAGTTTTTGCTTTGCCCTTTCAGCGACCGCTACGGGCAAATTGGATACCCTGCCAAACCCAAATAAACTGTTCTTGGGGCAGGCCACTGATAGTAGGGGCTTGCAATCGGTTGGTGGGGCAGCGCCGACGTTCCGGCCACGGAACCGCTTCTATACTTTCACGCACCGGGATACTGTCGCAAAGGTCACATGGGAATGGAGCGGGTTCACGGGCAAATGGAACGCATACGGGGATATATCACAAGCCCTGCCACCTGTGCCTGTAACGTCCACCTATCCCGGCTATGACCGTAGGACGGCAAAATGGGTTGACAGTGACGACAGCAACGAGCATATTTACAACTACGTCCTGTCTGCATGGGTTCCGGCAGACGGTATTCATGTGAGTGCTACAACTCCAACAGATGTTTCGTCGGGTGGGAGCAACGGAGCGGCGGTCTATACGAAGTCATTATGGTATGATTCTGCCAACTCCCTTTTGAAGAAATTCAATGGTTCTGCTTGGGATAATGTAAGTAGTGGTGGAGGTGGAGGCGACTCCACGGCAGTGCTTCGGGCGGACATAAATAATTTACAGTCGCTTACAGGCAGGCCGGATGGGTCAACGAACTTGGGGACGTTCACAGGTTCTACAATCGCCGACAACGTGGCTATCAAGCCAGCTTTGCAATCATTAGAAACGGCAGTTGAGGGGAAATTATCAAGCGAGGTGGACGGTAGTACAACGAATGAGATCCAAAACCTAACTTACACGGCAGGAACTCGAACAATTAATATAAGTAGTGGAACAGGGGTTGCATTGCCCCTTATGAGTACGACCAATGCCGGATTGGTTCCAGCGACAGGGGATGGTTCTGGGCTAAAGTTTTTGTCGGCAGATGGCACCTTTAAAACAATAAGCGGGGCCACCACACCTTGCCGGGATAGTGCATATATCCTTGCGCCTGATACTTTGGTAGTAAAGACAGCATATTGCACGGTACTGAAATTTAAATGGGTTTTCAATTTGCCCGCTGATAGTTTTAGTGTTGTAGGTAATGCTATTTATGCTTATAGGAGGGGTTCGACGACCCCAATGATATTAAACCTGCCAGCCGTCACGCCTCCAATCGTAGCAATAACAGGCGATAGCACACCAACAGTTGCAATCAGTACGGGCGCTATATTTGAGATTAATTTAAGCGGCGTTCAAAGTGCCAATCTTGATTATTCAAATTTCCAGTCAGGAAAGACATTTACAGTAAGGATAATCAATGCGGACAGTATTTATTGGCCACCAAATATGCAATTCGTTGGTGAGGATGGCAAGCAATACCTATTTGCAGCAACAAAAAAGAAAAACATCATATTCGACGCATATTGTGCAACTGACAGTATTGTGTGGGTAAAATGGTCATCATCGGCAATGTCCGCTTATGAATTTAGCCCTGAATATGTGGAAGTATTAACCAAGGCGGAATCAATAAATGCCACTCCACCAACATTGCGACAACAATATAGGCAAGATATATTAATGCGCACATTGGTAACTAAGGGGTTAAGAGCAAAGGCGGATATTGTCTATGTGTTTAAAAATAATGGCAGCAAGGAATTTAGCTTGATTGATTGGAAAAACCCAAGTGGGACGAATACAGCCACGGCGGTGAATGCAGCGGTGTGGACTTCAAATGTCGGTTGGAACAGCGACGGGACAGGCACAAACCCCGGAACAAATGCTTATATTAACACCAACTACAACCCCGGCACAGAAGCGGTGAATTATACGACAAATTCAGCTTCAATCGGCGTTTGGCGTGTCAACCCAATCGCCTCTGGTGGTAGGTATCCATTGGGCATGTCCACGAACCGCTTTGAGGGCGGCGGTGCTGGGAGTACATTCAGGGGGCAACAGAACTCAAATAGCGAATGGGTAGCAAGTTCGGCAGCGTCCGGCAGTGGATTTGCCCTGTCAAGTCGGACTGCATCAACAACCAACGCTATTTATTTTAACGGCATTAACAGAACGCTATCAGGCGGCACTACATTGGGAATTACCCCTGCATCGGCTAATATGTGGCTGATGGCACTCAACCTAAGCAATTCGCCATTTGGCGCTACTCCCTCAACTGAAAAAATGCTGTACTTTTGGATGGGCGGCGGTTTAAACTCCACCGAACAGTCTGATTTGTACAATGCTTTAAACACCTATAATAATGCGGCGACTTCTTTTCCTTAATGCTTTGATTTTGGGATTGTCCTTGTCCTTATCGGCACAGGTACAAACCATCACCGTGTCACAGGGCGCAACTGGCGCAAACAGGGTGCGGGTTAATGGTGGAACATTGAGTGTCAAGGCTGCAATGCTCCACATGGGGCAAAGCAATGCCAGGGGCGTGGAAAGCACTATGCCAGGCTCTAACCTACCGACTGAAATGCAAGACTCGGCGGATGTTTTGAAAGAAGTCTTTTGGTCGTTTTCGGGGCCAAAATATTTGAGGCGAAGCTATCCAACGAATATTAGCCCAATAAAAAGAACGGCTGATAGTTTGCTCACAGGGGCCAAACAGCCATACCAGTTGTATTTGCCATACATAAACCCTCTTTACCATATCGCCGATTGGAACAGGGGCGGAACGGCGTTGATGAGCGGCTACTTCAACCCAAACACGTCTTCGCTTTACAATATGGACGACTGGATTAGCTGGATATTGGCACAGTCCAGCTTCAAAAAAGAGTACGCCGTAGCGGTATGGTCGCAAGGCGAAGATGAGATGGAAGACCCAGACCCAGCACCGTCCCAAAATTATGCGGAAAACTGGTTTACATGGGCGACCGATTTCAGGGCGGCATTTGGGTATAGGATACCGATTTTCATAGTAAAAATGCACACCTATACGGGTGGTGGGTTGCATTATTCTACTATGATTTCAGAGCAAACCACTATGGCGCAACAAGTAGGCAACTGTTATTTGATTGATGTTACCGGGTTGGGCGCAAACTCTATCCATTATGTTTATTCCGAGCATGTTGTTTTAGCCGGGCGAGTGTGCAATGCAATCGCAGCTTATCACAACAGGCCAAAAATCCTTTCTTTGCAATGAAAAAGTTTCTTTTATTGTTACCAATCTTGATTTTTTTCATAAAACCAGTTTCGGCGCAGGAAGTGACAAAGGTGGGGTTTGGCCCCGTAGTACCTGCAAGTGGTGAAAGCCCCACGACATACAAATGGTGGTGGGAGACCGACACTGAAATAATGTGGCGGTGGAATGGTTCGGCTTGGGAAAATGAAGACATCAATGAGGGTGCATTGGGGGTTGGGGCTGCAACAACATCTTCGAGCCAAATCACCACCAACACCACGGGCGACGGCGGGGTTATTATCAAGGTGTTGTCCACTGGAATATTGAGCGAAAGTGCGGATAGTATCAATTTTGCTTTAGCTTCATCTTCTTTTTCAGGAACGGCTACCATTGCCAACAGTGCAGATACTTTATTGAATGGAACGACCGCTTACGGCCACTTCCAACGCATCGGCAACATAGTCAACTTCACGCTTAGGTTCCATGTCGGCCTTGGAAGTGGCGGAGGGGCAAACACAGTCTATATCTCACCTCCTATTGCATCAAATTTCACGCAAGAGGCCAGCGACGTTATCGGCACGGCCTCATTGGATGCACAGGCGCAAAGCACGGCGAACACTGTCAAACAGCGTTCGCTTGTATTTGCCAGTACCAGCGATGACAAGATTGGAGTGGCCTACGACCCGGTCGCTTCGCTGACATTCCCAGAAAATCGGGTCTATATCTCGGTTTCAGGGTCGTATATAGTACAGTGATAATCGCAGTTCTCACACACTAAACACAATTTCCCTTGAACATAAATACAGACCTCCTGTTAACAGGGTTAATTGGCATTGCCACAAGTGTAATCTCCTTTTTGTTTGGGAGGAGGGAAAGGAATGCCAAAGCAGGCCAACAAGACATGGAAACCGTCAAATTAGCCAACGAAATGATTGCTCCCCTACTTGCATCGAGCGAAGAACTTGCCAATAAGGTAAAGGAATTGCGAATCGAGAACGAAACGTCCCGAAAGGAGTTTTCGGTCAAAATAGGAGACTTGGAAAAAGAAGTCCACCAATTCAAATTGCTTGCCCAAGAATGCACATGCGGAGCTTTCCAAAATCAAAATCCAACATGAAACTATCAACCAAAGGATGGGGCATAATTGCCGCCATAGTCCTTGCCCTGTTCGTCTTATCGGTAGGCATTGGCCGTTTTTTGAAGGGCGGCAATGCTGGCCAGAAACCCATGAACGGCAAGGAAGCCGAATCCGTGGTATTGGCGGAACTGAAAAAGGTGACTGGCGAACTTGGCGTTTACAAGCAGGCAGTTTATGCCCAGAGCGGCACAATAGCCGAGCTTGCCAAAAAGTACGGCGAGACATCAAAGGCACTGATGGCCGTGCAAAAAGCAATGCAGAGGCATTCGGATGCACTGAAAGGCACTACCTACATCGAATCAGTCACGAGGCTTGACAGTGCCATTGCCACGCTGCAACCTGGCTCTGATAGTTTGGCCATATCAATGATACTTGACAGCCTTGCCAAAATGTCAAGCAACATTAGGAACGGCAAGCCGCCTGACCTCACTTGGTCGAACTCCAACCAATGGATAGACCAAACATTCACCTATGACCCGGCAGAAAAGGCGGGGGTGTTCGGCCTGATGGTTCGCAACCAATTCACGGTGAACAAATACGAGGAAGGCGGCAAGCTGATGGTAGAGGTGCTGAACGGGAACCCATTCACGACAACAGACGAAGGAACCAACCATTTCGAGATTGCCCAAAGCCCCAACAGCGTATCGGGCAAAAAGAAGCGTTTCGGGCTTGGTGTTCAGGCCGGGGGCGGGATTGACAAGAACCTGAAACCCATCCCTTACATTGGTGTAGGGGTGTCGTACAACCTTTTGAGTTTCTGATTTTGGGATTATAATTTGGTTTCTAATCGCAAGATTAGGACGCCGGGCTTCGCAAGTTGTCCGGCGTTTTTGTTTTAAGGCCGTGGAAGTCTATGTTATTTCGGTTTTAAGGACATAACCCTTGTATTGCCATGCCGTTGCTTTTTATCGCCGTTCCTTGCGCCTAAAAATATTTACACTTTTTTTGAAAATACTTGCCATGAAATTTGGACGGGAAAAATACTGCGTGTAATTTTGTGTATAATTTAAACGAAACCAAAAAGGGCGGATGCCGAAAAGCCCATCAGAGAGTAGGCGATAATTAAAAACTGTATTCCAATGAAAATTTTGCTCACAAAGAATGGCATACTTGCCAGCAATGACAATCAAGCAGCTTTCTTCACCAACTCTGGTGAATTTATCCGTGAATGTTCTTTGTCTGAATTTGAATACTTGTCAAGAGAAAAAGAACTTCCTAAAGTTACCTTTTTCGGGGCTGGCGGTTTAGACTTTTTGAAGAAGTTAAGTTTGGTTAACATCCTTCCAAAATGGAAATTCCTGTTTTACACAGAAGACGTTGACGATACTTCTTATGAAGAAGGGAAAAGCTGCAACGGGGGGGCATATTCCAACACAGACCGCCATAACTACTTTGTGCGGGTGAATGGCGATAAGGTTGAATTTGCTTGTTTGACGGAAAGTTATTCCAGTTCTGAGTTCCACCAAACTTGGAATGGCAGCTACCAAAATGCTTACGACTGCAATTATACCAAGCTGATTGACGTGGAAGGCGATTGGAGGCTTTCCGAATGGCAACGTGAAGAATCGGAGGCCAGCTTATTGCAAGGCTACGGTCAGCTTTGCAAGTTGGAAAATTTGTTCCAGCCTTCCCTTTATACGCCAAGCCGTGACAGCGAAGAAACGGACATACAAGAAACGCCTGTTTCGTTTGCCGCCTATCTCCGTCGTTGGAGGCGGATTTGTGAATCCACTAGCAAGACGCCTTACCAAATTGGCGAACGCAGGAGGGGCAAAAGGCATGGTGTGAAAAATGGCCGTAGAAAATAACCAACCCCTTATTCCAAGCATAAAAAGCCAATTGCGCACAGGTTGGTAGTAAGGTTAAGAAAAATTCAGTAGCAGGGTGTGTGCGACCTGTTATTTAAACAAGTCAGAATCATGTCATTTCCACCATCCAAACCGCAGCAAGTCATTCTGGAAACCGTCCAGACCTCCACCGACCATATCGTCATTGACGCCAAGGCTGGCAGCGGCAAGACAACGACCTTGAAACTCATTGTAAACGTCCTATCTGATGCCGAAAGGATTTGCCTGTTGGCGTTCAACCGCACCATCATGGCCGAACTGAAGGAGAAAATCCCCGCACGGTCAAACCTGAACATCTCTACTTGCCATAGTGCAGGAATGAAGATATTGGGCACAGGCAAAGAGAAAATCAGGGTTGATGATAAAAACCAGAAAATAAAGGACTTAATGGTGACAATGTGCGCCCAGTGGGGATGGGACTTGTCACAAGAGGATTACCGTGAAATGCGCCAAACGGTAATGAACCTGATTGACCTCGCCCGCATGGGGATGGCCAGCACCGTGCATGAAGTACGGGCATTGGCCACTAAGCACAACATGGACATTTGGGAAGATGAAGACCAAAAAGTAATTCAGTGCCTCGAAATCCTAAAAAAACATCGTAGCCTTATTGACTTCACAGATATGATATGGTTGGCCGCAATCGGTAGTGAATCCGAATATCGGTTTCCAAAGTACACAACCATATTGGTTGACGAGTGCCAAGATTTGAGCATGGCCCAACAGGTAATGATTAAAAAGATGCTTGCACCGGGCGGGCGGATTATCGCAGTGGGAGACCCTCAGCAAGCAATCTACGGCTTTGCGGGGGCGGATTCCGATAGTTTCCAAAACCTGAAAAGCCTACCCAATGCACAGTTATTGCCACTGAATGAGTGTTTTCGTTGCGGCAAGGAAATCATCAAGGCCGCACAAAAGTTTTGCCCCGACATCGAGGCGTTTTCGGGCAACGGTGAGGGTGAAGTTGGCGAAAGGTCGGTGAACGACATCAAGGACGGTGACTTTGTTCTTTGCCGCAATACCCTACCGCTTGTCAAGCTCTGCTACAAACTCATTGGCGAGGGAAAGGCCGCATTTGTCAAAGGACGTGACATAGGAGCCAACTTGATAAACTTGGTCAAAAAGGCCAAGGGCGAACGGTTGGAAGACGTGGAGGCCACCTGCAACAAAGAGTTGAACCTGCACTACAAAAAGCTGTGCCGCCTGAACCCGCAACTTTCACCCGGCGAAATAGAGGGGCTTTCAAGCTGGATTACCCAGTTGGAAAAGGTGAAGATAATCAAGTTGATTATTGCAAATAACGGCACAGTGGTGGACAAAACCAGTCTTATCTACAAAATCTCAAATATCTTCCAAGAAAGTAAGGATGGCGGCATTTGCCTTTCTACGATACACAAGGCGAAGGGACTGGAGGCCGATAGGGTTTTCATCGTGGACGCCTACCTGATGCCTTCCAAATTTGCAAAGCTGGAATGGCAAAAGGAACAGGAAAAAAACCTGCAATATGTAGCCTACACACGGGCAAAAAAACTGCTTGCATTCGTGAACGACTGGACGGCACAGGATGAAAAGGACAACGAGCCTTATATGCCGGAAATGGCACATGATAACTAATCATCACCCGGCCCTACTCACCAAGTAGGGCCGGAATCAATCAAAAGTCATGCAATCAGCAATAGAAAGAACCTTTGAAGCCGGAACATGGGTAGTTGCAAAAATGTCCTTTGGGAAAAGGATAATCAAAATGCAGGTTGACGGCGAATACTGCAACATCATAAAGCCATTGACGGAGCTTGATTTTGAGACAATCAAAGTTTCAATTTGGGAGGGAAGCAACCATGTGTTTGACGGCCTTCGCAAAGACTTCACGGGCGACCATTCCATTTTTCCAACATTCTAAAATGGCAAATCTGAAAATAAGGTTGCACCCTGATTCCGAAGGCACTAAGGAGGTGGATGGGGATGAGGTCGAACTGGCATTGTCCGATGGGTTCCCTCCGATGCGTTTCTTCATCGTAAGGGCATTGGGGCGGCATGGATGGGACGTTGCCGAATATCGAACAGGAAGGATTGCATCCCTAAAGCGTGACACGCTTTTTCCGCCTGAATACGCCACACCAGATGAGGCGGTACAGGCATCAATCAAATTGATGGAGGCGAACAAAGCGAATTTGATTAAGCATTATTCTAAAATGAAGACAATCAATAAATAGAACCATGATTCAACCCAACATCCAAGGTTTCGATATTTACGACAAATACATAGTTGCGTTTTCAGGAGGCAATGACTCAATGGCGTGTTTCCTCCATCTTTTGGAGATAGGTATTCCGAAGGAAAAGATAGAGCTGTGGCATCACGATATTGATGGGCATGGCGAAACCTTCATGGACTGGGAAGTTACCCCAGCCTATTGCACGGCATTTGCTAAAGCCTTTGGCGTCCCAATCTACTTTTCTTGGAAGGAAGGCGGGTTCAAGCGTGAAATGTTCAGGGAGAACACATTGACGGCCCCAATATCCTTTGAGGATGAGAACGGCATAGTCCATACAATCGGGGGCGTCCGTGGCAAGCATTCAACCCGCCGCAAATTCCCCCAAGTTTCCCCCGATTTGTCCGTCCGTTGGTGTTCGGCATATTTGAAGATTGACGTTTGCTCGGCTGCAATACGCCACCAAAAGCGTTTCGAGGGAATAAAGACGGTTGTTGTGTCTGGGGAACGGGCAGAGGAAAGCCCAGCCCGTGGGCGGTACATGTACTTGGAACCAGATCGGGCAGACTTGGCGAATGGAAAGACGCCACGGTATGTTGATAGGTGGAGGGCGGTCAAGGACTGGACGGAAAAAGAGGTCTGGGAAATCATTGAGCGGCACAAGGTGAGGGTTCACCCATGCTATTACATGGGATGGTCAAGGTGTTCGTGCAAGTTCTGCATTTTCGGCAATGCCGACCAGTTTGCAAGCGCCTACATGGTGAGCAGTAAACAAGGCGATGAACTTATTTCCATCGAAAGGGAGTTTGGTTCGACCATGAAAAGGAACATAACCCTGTTTGACCTGATAAACAAAGGCACCTCCTACCAAGGCATTACCACTGATTTGATAGACTTAGCAACCTCCTACATTTACAATGAACCTATTTTTATGGATGAATGGGTATTGCCAAGCGGCGCATTTGGTGAGAATTGCGGGCCAGTTTAATCCACGACATAAGCAACAAAATGGAAAATACTATCGAAACACATCCAATCCTAAGTTGCCTTAAACTTGAAATACTCCAAGAAAAATACAGCGTCAACGAGTGTTTTGTGGCACAGCAACCCATCAAAATAGAGGTGATTAAAACCAAGCTATTTGAAGGGATGGTCTGTGTGGCCGAATATAAAGGCGTTTGGGCATACGGTTATAACTACTATTTTCGATATGGTGCATATCCCGGTGGCGGTTGCCTTCCATCTTTCAACGAAGACGGCAGCATGGACGAAAGCCACAGCGACACGCAGGAAGGAGCGGTAAAAAAAGGGCTTTTGAGGTTGCTTGAAATCGTGGAGATGCGCAATCCTGGCCAAGCAATCAACTATGACAAGGACGGGGAAACGATAGGCAAGCAAAAGGAAATTTCAAAGCAACCGTTCATTGATGCAATCAACGAACTCCTTCACCCAAAGCCAAAACAATTAAGTCTCTTTTAAAAAAAAAGTGTAAAATAATCTCTCTAATCGCTTGGTTGGCATGTTCAATCCTTGTATATTTGTGTATAATTTAAACGCAATCAAAATTCAGAATCATGTCAACAACAACATCCAACATCCTTCACGAAGACGAACAACCAATCGACAAATTCCTATACAACGGTATGGGAATGCTTTCGGACGTGGAGGTAATCGCCGAAGTCATTGGGACGGGCAAGAACAAAAAGTGGCACGATGCGGCACAACGGATTGTGGCCAAGGCTGGCAACCTGACGAACATCGCAAAGCTAAAGCACCAAGAAATCGCAGAGGCTGGCCAAATCAGCCAGTACAGGGCGATGAAACTGGTTTTTGCGATAGAGCTTTGGAAAAGGAGCGACCCACGGGCAAACGAGGCCGCAAGCACGGAGATACGCCGTAGCCGTGACCTTTACGACATGTTGTATCCAAAGTTCGTGGGGCTGCAAGTCGAAGAATTCTGGGTAGTTTACCTGACCAAAAAGAACAAGGTCATTCGTGCGGAAATGGTAAGCAGGGGCGGAACGGATATGTGTATGGCCGATAGCAAGGTGGTTTTCAAAATGTCAATCCTTGCAGGTGCAAGCGCAATCATAGTGGCACACAATCACCCAAGCGGAACGCTTCGCCCCTCACAGCAGGACATGGACATCACAAAGAAGCTGAAAACGGTCGGCGAGATGTGCGGCATACCAGTTATTGACCATATCATAATGACCGACAACGGCTACTATTCCTTCCTCGATGAAGGATTTATCTAAAAACATCAAGGTGCGCCAATTGGCGCACCTATTTCATCACATATAATTCAACAAAATGTCTGACGAAAAATTGAAACCGGGCGCAATGATTGCGTTCGATGCTGAATTCACAAAAAATGGTGAATTAAATCAAGAACACTTTACGATTCTGGAAAAGGCTGGAATTGTGCCGAAAGGCACCCCACCTGACATTATCGCTGTGTTTGCCTACGTGTGCAAGGAGAAGGGGTTAAGTCCATTCTCAAAGGAAATCTACCTATTGCCATTTAAGGAGAAGCAACAGGATGGCAGCTTTAAGACAAACTACGCTGTTGTGACTGGGATAGATGGGTATAGAAAACTTGCACATGAAAGCCAGTCGTATGCTGGGCTTGACGCCCCACGGTTTGACCCAACAAGTGACGGCAAGTACAAAACACTGGCAGAATTGATGAAGTCAGGGGGCGCACGGCCTGAAACTGTATGTGAGGTAACGGTTTATAGGATAGTACATAGCGTAAGGGTTCCATTCACACGGCCAATAATCTTCAAGAACTTCACCACTGGCAAACAAAAGTGGCACCCAGATTACGGTTCGCCTGAACACATGTTCATCAAATGTGCAGAGGCGGCAAGCATCAGGGCGGGGTTTCCAAGGGAAACATCAGGTGTTCACGTAGAGGAAGAAATGGGGTTTGTCGGTGGGGAAAGCATCGCCGAAACACAGGCAGAAATGACGCTCGAACAAAAACTAACGGCTCCTTCAAGTGACATGACACCTGCACAAAAGCAGGTGATTGAAGATGCGTTCGCAAAAATAAAAGCCTTACCAACAAAAGAAGAAGTGAAGGTATTTTGGAACGGAAATTCTTGGGGCGCAAAAGGCACTATTATTTACGAAAGGGTAATGCAGGCATGTATTGACCGTGGAAAGGAGATTGATGCAATAGCCGCCGCTGCAAGTACCTTAAAGGAGTTTTCCGACGAAGACAAGGAAGTGATTGAAACAACTTCTACTGTTCTACCAATGTACAAAACCGCCGATGAGGTAGATGAATATTTTGCCCAATCCAAATGGGGGGGAGAAGGCACCGACCTTTACCTCGGAATCCAAAAAATGTGCGCCGACCGCAAGGCGCAAATCGCACAGGAGGGCGGGGCAAAATGAAAAACATAGATATGGAGCGGCTGCGCAATGACGCAGCCGCCTTGATTGCGGCCATCAACCGTGGGGAGTTCCACCTTTCTGCATCATCGCTCCGCAACTTCGCAGACAGCCCTGCGCACTTCATTTGGAACAAGTGCATACGCCTCCAAAAGGATGAAGACGAAATAGACACACCCGCCATGATTGAAGGTAGCTTGGTGCATTGTCTGGCATTGGAGCCGCACAAGGTTTGGGACAATTTTATCCTAAATGACCTACCAAAGGACGCCAAGCCAGCCAGTGCCAACCAATCCAAGTTCCTCGATATGGTTTTTGTTCAGGATGGGATTTTGGCGAAGCTGGCCGATGAGGAACACCCAGTCACGCTGAAGGACTTGAAATTGCCGGAGAACTGGGAACCCAAACCAATCGGCGAGATGTACGCCGAATGCTACAAGGTGGACAAAAAAGACGACCCACAAGCACTTGGCGAGGCAATGAAGGCGAAGTTTGAGAAGTACCTTGATTTCCTCAAAAAAGCCGAAGGCAAAAAGGAAATCACCAACGACATGCTCAATTCGGCCAATATGCTCTATGATGCCTTGATGAACAGTCGGGCGGGAAAATACTTTGACCCGCTTGACCCAATGGGGGAAAGTGAAGTGGGAATGAAATGGGAATACGCCGGGATAAATTGGAGAGGGTACATTGACCGACGCTATAATGAAAACACTGGGGTGATATTGGATTTGAAAAAAACCACTGACGCACACCCCAAGAAATTCGGATGGACAGTCCGTGACATGCACTACGATGAACAGATAGAACTGTACCGAATTGCATCAAACATGCCGGACGCACGGGGGTTGCTCATAGCCTTGGAACCACCGTTCCATATCTCCATCAATGAGGTTCACCCGTCTGCCCTACGTGCGGCACGGCGTAAAATAGACTTCTATATAAGCGAGTTCAAGCGCTGCATTCTGGAAGATGCGTGGTGGCAGTCTTATGGGTTCTACTCTACCCCAGCGGAAGACCATGACGCCTTACTGCCTACGTCTTTTGTTTTCAGGTAGTTTGGAATTTGTGTAAAACCTTTTAACTTTGCGTATAAATTAAACAAGATGGAACAATCATTGGATTTCAGTAAAGTACGGGACGATGCACGGGTCATCATACTTGCATTAAAGCTGCTAAAACAGCAATTGGTTAGTGATTGCAGGGTAAAGGTATTGCCCGAAAACATCACTATTGAGATGATGAACAACCTTCCTGTTTTGGAAAACAACAGGGGTTTTCAAGTCTTTTATGACCGTGTAACGGACAAATACCAAGTGGCCGTCACGTCGTTTGCCTATACGCTAGGGTTCTTTGATTTGAAAACGACCGTTGAAATATTGGTGGCCGACATGCTGGCCACCAATATCAGCGGGGAGTCCGTTTGTTTTATTGCCACCCCGCACGAACAACATGAGGAAAACTATTATGCACTTTTAAAAACATTTATCGAAGATGGACAAGATTGAAGTAACAAGGAGGATTCATACACCGACCGAAATCCGTGAACACTTGCGGAGGAAACGATTTTCAGGCGATTGGGGGAAGGGTGAGAAGTCAATGACCTTGCCTCAATTGATTGATAAGCTCGCCAAGCGAGGGGAAGACATTTGGTTGGAAATGGGCGCAAAGTCGTTCAAGAAGACCGAACGTCCAAACAAGCAGGACCTGGTTTCAATTGATTGCGATTTTCATAATTCCCTGACATCCTATGCCGAACAGTGCAACGCTGGGAGTATCGAAAAAGAGGATACCAGTCGTAAGATTGGCATCGAGGATGTGTACATCAACTTCCTGATTCTGGCCTACGAGGAAGAAAAAAACAGTGCTGATGTCGGCTGACCTATTCCAATCGGTAAAGAAATACGAGACAACCGTCAAGCCCTACCCTTATCAAGCTGAGTTGATAAACGATACTTTGATTAGCCTTTCAAAGCATCGTCGAACCTTGACGCAACTCCCAACAGGCGGGGGCAAGACTGTGATTTTCAACGATGTGGCCCGCCGTTGCGTCAACAAAGGCTATAAAGTCCTTGTGATAGCGCACCGGGAGGAACTGATTTTGCAACCCCGTGAAAAGCTCTACAATTCGTGCGGCATTGTGGCTGGCATCATCAAAAGCGGCTACGAGCCAATGCCGACAATGCCAGTGCAGATTGCATCCATTCAGACGCTCACAAAGCGGAACAAGCCGCAAGGAATCAAAATCGTCATCATAGACGAGGCGCACCACTCCAATGCACCGACTTACATGGACATCCAACGGGAATACCCAGAGGCGAAGATTTGGGGGCTTACTGCTACACCCTGCCGCACGAACGGGGAAGGATTGGAAGAGGCATTCGACGATTTGGTGTGCGGGGTTCAGATACGCTTTTTGGAGCAACAAGGGTACTTGGTTCCAGCACATGCCATTATCAACCCGATGCCACAGGAATATTTCGCCAATTGCCGTTTCACTGGGGGCGATTACAACGAGGCGGATCTGGCCAACATCATGGCGAGGGATGAAATCACTGAGGATTTGGTGGCAAACTACATCGAACACGCCAAGGGGCTTAGGAACTGTGTGTTTGCTGTCAATGTGGAGCATTCCAAAAAGATAGTGGAGGCGTATCGCAAAGCGGGCTTTCCTTCAATGCACGTTGACGGTAAGACCCCAACCGCTGAACGGACACGTATATTTGACGATTTCAAGGCAGGTAAGATATTGATATTGTCAAATGTGGGTATTGCAACGGAGGGTGTTGACATACCGGCCATCGAGTGCGTACAGGGCGCACGGCCTACCAAATCCCTATCCTTGTTCCTCCAGATGGTAGGCAGGGGCGCAAGGAAGGCGGAGGGCAAAAAACGCTACGTGCTACTCGACCATGCAAACTGGATAATCGAGCACGGCGCACCGAACGCAAACCGCAATTGGACATTGAAGGGAAAGAAGGTGAACCCGAAGGAAAACCGTGTGCGGCAGTTCAAGTTGATTTACCCGAATGGCATGGAAAGGATAGTCAATACCATGACCATCCCAAAGGACTTAAAGGGCATCCAATTGATTGAGATTACCGACGAATTTCGGGTGAACACCTTTGAACGGTTGTTGAAGATAGCAGAGGGCAAGAGTTTCAATAAATGGTGGGCATTCTACAAATGGATTGCAGAACTGGACACAATCCCGTCACTATTGGAATTGCAGTACATCGGTAAAAAACTGAACTGTAAGGCAGGTTGGGCGAGCTTTTACCGTGAAAAGCTGCAAAAGCTGGAAAACTTCAAGGACGTACTAACCCCACAAGCAGTCAGCCAATGAGCCAATACACCAAAATCCTGAACTACCTCAAAGCAAAGCCCAGTTTGACGGCAGAGGCGGCACGTCGTTTCCTGCACGTCGGCAACCTGCGGGCGAGGGTAAGGGAACTTCGGTTGCAGGGGCATGAAATCATTTCAACGCCTGACACCCGTTACAAAAACGGGCAGGCATATCATATCGTTAAATACAAATTGATTCAAGATGGAAAATGAAACCACATCCGTCAAATTTGAACCCACCCCGGCAATAGTTGCGCTAATGGGGCACCAAAAAGTAGCTGGCATTGTGAGCGAGGCCAGTTTCCCCGCTGGCTTCCTTCGTGTGGACGTTCCGGCAGTCGCTGGGTTACAGGCTTACACCCGCTACATCAACCCGAAATCAATCTATGACATGCACCCAGTTTCGGAGGCGACCATGTTGGCCAAGGCCGAGGAACTGAAGGTGCAACCGATTGACGTTTGGGACATCAAACATGCCGCCGCTGATTTGGTAAAGGACTTGATTCAGAAAGGCAAGTTGTTGGAAGCCCCAAAGGAAGAACATGAGGATTTCGAGGAAGAGGATAAAGAGTGGTAATTTTTGACCCCAAAAACCAAACTACTTGCTTTAAATTGGAATTTTTGTAGCTTTGCAATGCCAAATGTTGGCCTCCATTGGTGACGCTTTGGAGTAAGGAATAGGGAAATTTACTAAACTAAGACCTCGGTTTTAGGGAGGGTGTTTGGTGCGGGTCATTCCCGTTCCCTCGCACCATCAAGGTTGTCAGCCTTGCACCCTCCCTAGAATGCGAGGTTTTTTTATGCCTATAATTAAGCAACCCTATCAATCCATGAACTTATAAAATCAGCTAATCTTCCATGATAAACATTGATGACCGCCTATTAGAACAGGTTACGCCGGATGAACTTTGGCTTTTGATTCACATCACAAAGCGATTAGGTTCTGACTTCACATGCTTTCCGAGCAATGCCACCTTATTGAAGGATACTAAATGGAAGGATGAGCGAACCCTGCAAAAGGTAAAGTCCAGTTTGAAGGAAAAGGGCATGATAGAGCAAGCGATTAGGTTGCATCCAAATGGCGGGCAAACCTCGAATCTCACATCTGTGAAAACAGATTATATTTCGGTAATGATAACCGCTTCCAAATTGAGCGAAAATGCAGGGGGGGGAGGTGCAAAAAATGCAG
>JACCDR011541581.1_pt1 | contig 23756 bp, 37 predicted proteins | sample 7446431 | NCBI WGS metagenome assembly JACCDR01 (sample SAMN15323443, study PRJNA562643) | freshwater metagenome | isolation source: river surface water | place: USA:Blue River Watershed | collected 2017-08-17 | reverse complement strand
TTCTGGAGTTAAAGAAAACTCAAGGTTTTTTTCTTTTGGAACGTAAACATCTTTCAAAAAGTCACACATTTGGATTTATTTTATAAATACTGATTTTTTATTTGATTTACTTGATCTTTTGACAAATACTTTTCAATCGCATGATAGCCAAGTGTCCCTAATTCAAACATAGTCTCACAACTAAAACGCCTGCATATATCATACCCTCCCACTCGACCGCCGACCTCATGTAAATAATTTGTGAAATAAACATCCTCGTAACCGTATGCAATTGACCATGTTTTTTGCTTTACCAAAGTTAAACATTTTTCAGGATTTCGAAGACTTAATCCACCATTCCCACCTTTTTTTGGTTCGGCTTGCCACGCCCACGGTGCGCCTAAGTAATCCCACTCCATAAACTCCTCAATGCCATCCCGTAATATCATTGAATCTTGCTGAAATATTAAAACTCTGTCATAACCCTTTAATACTTCCCAAAATACTTCACTTGTTAGAAATCGGTTGTAATCGTTTAGACTGCTTATCGGTGGGCAAATATGAGATTTGGCATTTAATTCTTTGGCGACTTGTAATGAGTTAGGCTGAATGAACATAACCAATTCCCACCCTTGTAAATGCTTCATATGAGCCTCTACAATGGACTTATTAATTGGCCTTGAATCTACTATTACTGCCGCAACCATATCGCTAGTCCGCAATCTGATGGGGGCTGTATAAACACCTCGTTTGGCTCCCCTAATACTTTAATTGATTCTTCTTTTACGGTTTTTTTACAATCCCAATGAAGGTAATCGTGAACCGCAATAACTTTCGCTTTGGTTTCTCTTAAAACCTTAGACGTAAATCCGTTGGTATGCGCTCCGTCTTCAAATAAAAGGTCGCAAGTTTTGTCCTCGACCTCAAAATAGGAATGATGATGAAAGAATATAAAAGGGTCTAATTCCTCTTTATGTCCTTTGTAAAGGTTCTCAATGTCGTAGGTATGAACTTCCCCGAATCCGTTGTGCAAACATCCTAAAGCTAGAAATTGAGTACTTGCGCCCCACCGTGTCCCAACTTCAATTATCTTTTTAGGTTTGTGTTCCCTAACCAACGCATAAAGGCGTTTCCCCTCACTCCAAAATATAGACCCCGTAGGGTACTTGTCGGGATATGCCCCTAGATCGTCTATTGTCATTAAAAAAGGGGGCTTTTACACCCCCGTTTTATTAATTAAAGATTCCACTCGGAGCGTCGTATACCGATGGGTTGTTTATACTTTTCCAAGTAATGTCAACTAACCAGTCGATCACGCTGTTGGTGTCTTCCTGTACATCTAAACGTGCGAAAATGTTAACATTCTCGTCGCTAACTAGAATCTTATTGTATGAGTCAGTAACTAGGACAACCCGATAGTTATTTGACTTATTTAAAGCATTCCAGTAAGTACTATTTGCGATAGACTCTATTCGTACCGCTGCGGTATGATCCATACCGGCTAGTCTACTGCCTTGCGTACCTTTCCCCGGAACTGTTACAGCGGCAGCCGTATAAGTTCCTGTTGTTTTTTGATGGATTAGAATATCGGTAGCATATGTCTCAGAGTTCCAAAAGGAAGAGGACGACCAGTTGGCTGCACTGGCTGCGTCCGCCTTATCTTCATCTACAAAGGCTATTGCAACGATTCTCCCACTCTCAAACTCGCATCCGAGGTCTTCGTATTCTGGAATCGAATATCTGCAATTAGCCATTATCCCTGAGTTATTCTGTAACCTACTAAACCATTGAAGTCAACTAGACCACCGTAAGGCTCGCCAAATGCTTCCTCCGGTGCTACAAATAAGTCAAAGTAAGCTAATACTCTACCTGTCCATGCACCTTGCAAACCGTTACCAGTTGCGCAATCATCATCGTAATACAAAGTGTAATCGTATGTGATCGGATAAATAGGATCAGGCATTGTGCCTTTGATCTTATCATCAGGTGTAACGATTGCAAATTGACCTTTAAATAGGTTGTACTGGAAGAACTGAGTAAGTCCCGGATAAGCGCAAATCACTTGGTTAGGATCGGAATAAACAGTTGAAGCTGCCTGATCTTTGTAAAGGATTGAACCAAATTGAGACTCAATTTCACGTACATCAAAACCGCCTGATGTGTTCAAGTTGCCAACTGCGAATCGGTTAAACACCTTGCGAGCGTTACCCATACCAATGATGGCAGGAGTACCAACCATGTAGTTATCCTCCATGTGGTTTCGGATTACGTCAAAATAAAGCGGATCAATAGTCCCATCAGACTTCAACATTTGCACGTCAAAGAACTGATCTTTACCTTTATTTGCGGCAGGGTTAGCACCTACTAGACCGTAAGCCTTAGAAAGCAACTGAGCGTCAATAGACTCACGTACGTTACGCATACAAGCCTGAAACTCTTTAGTCAAACGTTGTGCCATTGCGGCCTCTCCGTTTACACCTTCCAAAGTTTGTCTAGCCCATCCCTCACCAATGGTGAATTTATCTTCCGCATAAAGTGAAGGGCTGTAAGTGCTGATTAAATCCCGTCTTTGCGCTACTTTAGAACAGTTTCCTGTATCAGTAGTTAAGACGTTAGAAGTACCTTTCTTTGGAGTGTATTTAATCTCCACTGTTCGGTACTGGCTCGCATTCGAATTACTTTGTTGAATAGTATTGATCGTGCGAGGGTTCTGTGAACTAAATAGAAAGTTTAGGAAGCCTGTTAGCTTTCCATAGTTTTCTGGATCATTAATCTGAGTGTTTTGGCTCAGAGAAGTTCGGGTGGCTTGAAGTGCCTCCGAAAAAGCGGTAATAAAAGACATTTAGATTATCCATTTAAAATAAATGGGTTGGGATTAATTTGTCATCCCCTGTATTGCTCTCTGCTTAGCTTGAGCCATTTCAAAAGCAAATGTTCCGGGCTTAAATACTTCCTGATTTGGAAGTGTTTGAGGCGTAGAGTTTGGCTTTTGTGGCTCTGAAACTTTTAGATAGTCTTGAAAGATTGGAGCAACTAAATCGTCGATCCCTGCGGGTTTATTTTTGATGTAGTAAGGTTTATCGGGTGTCTCTTTATCGAGTAGCACTAACTCCCCTTTATCATCAAATTTTAGTATTGCTTTCTCGCTTACTTCTTGGAATGCTTTTTCAAAAATTGTATTCTTGAATAAGTCCTTTTCGTAGGCGTCAGCCAGTTTGTAATTAGATAACTTTGATTTGAACGCATTTTTTACCCGCTCGGTTTCAAATCCTGTTTTAATAGCGGTAATTTCAGATTCTTTTTCCTCTTGTAATTTAATGATTTGAGTGTTAAGTTCTGCAATATCTTTCTTATACTTTTTAAGCACCTCTTTGTCTTCGCTAGGGTCGGGCTTTTCATCCAACTTTGACACCAACAGACTGATTTTGTCGTCGAGAAATTCGGCTTTTGTAAACTCAGAATCAAGTCCTAGTTTGTCGGCTAATACTTTTAGCTTACCCTCAAACTCTGTAAGGAAGGTTTTTTTGTGTTGAATAGCCAATGCCTTTTTAACCAATGGGTTAGTTTGGGCTGCCTCAACCGTCAAAAGTCCCTCGACTTGTTCTTTAATTTCTTTAAAGCCTTCATCTGTCACCTCCACATCGTTTAGATTTGAAGCGGAAAGTGCCGCACTTAATTCATTCGAGCTTATTTGCTCGTTTACTATTTTTAGAATGTCTTTTATCTTAGCCACAAGTTGCGCATTTAATTATACCAGCAGGAATTACATATTGAGTACCTTCGGGGAAGGAAATATCATTAGGAAATGATTTAAGCATCGTCTCGATGACTATCGGATTCCACCATACATCACGCCCTTTGAAAAAAACTAGGTGACGTTTGCCGTCAACTACCTTTATAGACTGTTTGATTTCTTTTTCAATCTCGTCATTTGATACGCTTGGGTCAAACTCTGAATCAGGTTTAACCTCGTCGATCGGTGCGAATTCGTCAAATTCGGCCATTTCGTCTTTTGGTTTGCCTTTTGCTCCTTTTGTTCGTGCCATTTGAAAATATTTTTGATAAAATTAAGCAAACAATAGGTTGTTTCAATAAATGTGTTTAATATTGTTAATTATTATTACATTTGTTACATGACAAGATCTATTTTTAGTGTTTCATTTAAGGAAGCAGATAAAGAAGTTTACGAAAAACTCAATAAAGTTGCATACGAAACGAGGCGATCTAAGTCCGCAATAATTATACTTGCATTAACTGAATGGTTTAAAAAGAATATATGACCATGATAATTAAAGACAAAAAAGAACTTGTAAGGATTATTGAATCTCATATTAATGAGCTTATTCTTAACATAAATTATTCGTCTCAAGACACTTTGTCAAATGCAAGAGATGTCATAAAGTGCGCTCAAAATATTTTACCATATTTAGATGAAATAGAAAAATGAAAAAACTACTCCTAATCCCTTTTATTGCATTTTCATGCTCAGAGGACGTGAAATGCGTTGTTTGCACTCAGAATCTGCAATTCATTGAAATTGAAAACAATGTGACCGTAATTGAAAACGTATGCTTGGAAGAATCAGAAATTGAAAAGCGTGAGAACGACGGCACATACCAAAGAACCGTAAATAATAACGGGGTGCTTTATTCGAGTGTAAGTAAAACGGTTTGTAAATAAATCTAAATAAATTATTTGATTAGTGTTGCAATATTCAAAAGTATTGTTATCTTTGGTTTTGGAATCTAAACATGACCGATAAAATTACTTACATGCTAAAAAATGATGACAGGTTTGTTTTTTGGCCAGAAAATCAAGAATCAAACCCCGAACTACATAAATGGTATTGGAGGTCACACTGCTATGCGTCTAATTATGTGAAGAGATATAATTACAAAAAACACCTAATGAACATCCTGTTTGAAAAATTAGGATATGAAGATTACAAGCTAAGAACATTATCTATTATATTTTGGATTGATCAAGATTTGTCAAAAGAAAACGCATTAGGCACATATACTCATAATGGTGTTTCAACAGACGATTCAATAACTGGTCTTATAAAAATAGATTTAAATGCACACATGTCTTTTGAAGAAGTAAAACACACTATAAGACATGAAATAACTCATGGTATTGCACATCAAATATTCAACTGCCCCCACTATTCCCACTGTGATTTATGGCAGAAAATAGCTCAAAAACATGACGTTGATATTTCACCATATATTTAGGAATCCTAAATAAATTATTTGATTAGTGTTGCAATATTCAAAAGTATTGTTATCTTTGCTATGTACTTAAACCAAACGCTGAAATGGAAATTACTTTTGGTATTTATGATAAGAACTCAAAAGATGCCGTTGCCTTGATAGATGATAGCAAACTTGTTTCTATTAAGTTATTGGTAAAATGTCCCAAAAGATATTTCTATTCATTGTATAATGATTCATTTATTTCATTTAAGGAACAATATCCTCAATACATATGAATGTTTTTGTAATATGCACAATTAGAAGTGCAACTCAAGATTATATACATAAACTTGATGCGTATGTATCTGATTTAGAAAGTAAAGGCATAAATGTTTATGCTCCCCATAGAGATACAAATCAAATGGCTTTGGGTTATGAAATATGCAAACAAAATATGAATGGTATTATTAATGCTGATGAAGTGCATATTTTCTATAATTCAAAATCACAAGGAACTCATTTTGATATGGGTATGGCTTTTGCTTTAGGAAAAAAGATAGTAATTGTAGAAAATGAAGAATTAACAGAGGGTAAATCATTTCAAAGAATGTTAGTAGAATGGAGTTAAAACCTAGCTGCCTCACGGGGCTTTTTTATTTAAACCTATCCGGTACACTTTCTTCTAATACTGGAATATACTGATGCAAACAATTAAATCCACCCCGATAGGTTAGTATATTACTTGAATTAGTTCCCGGTATTCTACCCTTCCAATTTTCGGGAACGTTTTTAATCTCTGATAACTTAAAGTATTTACCAGCCCTAGCCTCACAGTATGACCGTGTGTTAGTCTTAATGCCTGTGGAGTAGTAATACCAATCCAACTCTAAATCGTTGCTTATAGCTTGCGTATAATTAGCCGTGTATTGATTGAGTGCGTCCCGTGTTATTTGGGTAACGTACCTTTGGAGTGAACCGAGTCGTTTACCGTCCCCAACTATGTAAAGTCTTAAAGTTTCTTCTAAGTCTTTAATTAAAGCCCCTGATGTGATGTTTTGGTTTAGGATGTCTTTAATTGGATTGATGACATTTTGAGATATACCAGCTTCCAATAGACTCGCTTGTGTTGCCTCTGTTGAGGCTGTCAATATTTCCTTATAAAGAAACTTATTAGGCACGAATGAGGGGGTGAGGACGGCAAAGTATCTATCATTTAGACCTTTGAGTCCTTCAAACCCCCCTAAATAAGTATCTAGTTTTTTGCGGTATGCCGGATTAACTATTATGTCCGCTAAATCGGATTTGATAGTCCGCAATATCCGCAAATTTGCCGTATTGGTTTTTATAGTCCCTTGTGGGGTTAGTTCCAATTGTCTAATATAGCTGTTTAACTTGCCTAAAATAGCGGTTTGAGTCTTTTCGATACCCTCGATAAAACCATCTGACACCCCTATTATAAGAGATTCAACTTTAGACGCTAGTTCCTGCGGGTTCAATCATTGTAGGCGTTGCGATTGTATAGTCACGGGCAATTATTTCATTTAATGCCTCGTCTTTTTCAATCAGGGTTAAACTTAAAAACTCTTCATCTTCGGCAATAGCCTTATTTACTAGTAACTCAATGTAATTAGCTTTTATCCAATCTTCTTTTCTAATTGATCCACTCGATAAATCAGTCAAAAGATCATCGGCAGATTTAGACGGGAAAGGATTAAGCCTAATAATAGCGAGGTTTTTAAGCCGCTCCATTTCATTGTTTCCAAACTTGGTATTAGCAATTTCTTCTTCCAATCGTCTTAAATAGTACTGGCTAACCTTACTATTACTAGCCTCCTGATACTCGGCCATAAGTTCATTAATAGACAATACGCTAAAGTCTTTAGGAGGGTGAATAGTTGGTAAATAGTCCATCAATACATTCCGATCTAATAACATTCGATAACGCCACTCAGCGGTATAATAAATTAGATTAGGAAGGAAGTATTTAAACACGTGATTGGATACTCTTAATAAGAATGAATCTAAATCTTGTCGGTCTATTGTTTTTGCTACCCCACTTTGATCTTCACCTACTTTGGCTAGTATTTCCATGTTAATAGCTGAAAATCCTGCCTGTAATTGTTCCTTAATTAAGTCCCTAAGTTCCCGTACCGGCTCTATGTCCTTTTTAATGTAATCTTTAGGAGGTAGGGGTATTGGCGAATCGGGATTTAGTGCGTCTCGATTAATTGTAAGTTGTCCAAATGGACCACGTGAGGTTATTTTTCCCGTGCCTTTGCATCGGTGGCATTCATACTTTGCCATCTTTCCGGCATCCGGCCCGAAATCAATTTTCTTTTCCGTGTAACCTCCCTTACAACTTGACTCATCGCAATCTACTTGCCACTCATAAGACTCCATGTATAGGTGATTGACTATTGACCCGTCTAGGTCGCTAGTCATAGTGACTACTTTGTCCCAATGTGGCAACACTCCTGAGATAAACGACTCGTAATAGTAAGGTGCTTTGTTTCCTTTAATTATCCCACCTATGCGAAAAGCCGGAGGCGTTCCCATGCCGTGCGGTATTTCTTCTGTTAATACAACATCGCTTTTACCGTCTCTTATTTGTATTTCGTACTTTCTTTTTGAAACTTCGTCAAGGATATACACACACTTATAGTCGTCTTCATCTACCCACGTGTAGTATTTCTCATCCTCAAAGTCCATTATCTCCTCTGATTCGATGTACTTTGGAATAGGTTGGTAAAAGTCCGTTTCGCTGACCTCCATTGACTTAGGCCAAACGACTATTATTCCGTTCGGATCGCTGAATATCTGCCGTAATCCAACCTCTGAAATGTAATTCATTACACTCAAATAAAACGGATAGTCCTCAGTCATGTACTCCTCTAATCCTTGACCGTCTTTTATTCGACTTGGATTGTCTTTGTACTCTATTCTGTACAATCGAGGGTTGAATATTCGATTTACCGTGTTTACCACCTTGTCACATGATGACTTTGTGATAGGCTTATACACCTTTAGTCGATATTCCTTAACGTCCGCAGGCTCATTAGGTCGGTTTATTTCAAGCAAGCGTGTAGGCTTTTCACCATCGACGTGGACTTCCATCTCCTCGTGATGTTTTACGGCCTTATCGTAATATTTATGTTTGATTTTTTTGTCCGAAATCCGTACAATGTAATCGCTTAATTCTTTTGTGTCCCTTTCTGGCAACATTGTTTTTTACTTTAGCTTTTTAGCTTGCTTATACGCCTTTATTTGAGCTGTCATAGCTCGTCTGTTTTAATTTTATTGTCCCCTGTACTAAAGGGAAGTCCTGTACCGTCTCAGCTTCGTAATCCGCATCCTCAGGACGTTTGAATGATTTATAGCCTGAACCATCGTCTATTTTTAGGTCTGAATGTATAGTAGCTATGTCCATCGCATCGTGTCCGTATTCGTCCATGAAACCAGTCACAAATGTATAAGCCTTCCCCGCTATGGTTCGCACTCGTTGGAATGCTCCGTTTACTAGGGTGTAACCGATATTTTCTTTTGGTCTTTCAGGGTTTAGCTTTTCAAGTTTCAATCGGGCAATGTTGTAGAAACTTGCATTGTCTTCATATCCAAAGTTTTGAATATCGGAGGCGTTTCTGTATTTTATTAGCATGCTTTGAGACGCTTGTACACTATTTATTACCTTTAAAACGTTACTAACGTATTTCACTTCCTGAGTATAGGGGATGTAAATAATAAATCGAAATTCGCCTTCGGGTATATCTTCGGGGACTGTAAAATTACAATAAAACCTAAACCCTCCCGTGCTTAGATCGTCTTTGGTCAAGGTTGCAAAGTCATCATACACCACTACAAACGAATCAGCGTGGACTATTGATATAACCCAATTCGCAAAGTCCACTTCATAGGAAGGTGTGTCTAAATTAGCGTAAAATGCTAGGGAGTCCCCAGCCTTCATAATTGAAGCATATTGAACGTCTATCATATAGAGTACGTCTCCGCTTTCTTAATAAGTTCAAAGTTACCAATTTGGTCTGCATAGTTAAAAGTTAATCTTAATAGCCATCCTTCAACGGTTTCCCCGTCGGGATTGACTAAGCGAATATACCCATTATTTGGGTTATTTTCAGTAATAGTTGTTATATACCTAAATGTTGATGAATAAGAAAGTGCTCTACCAACCGTAAACTCCTCTGTTGGGTATGTTAATTCAACTACTAATATTTTAGTTGTATCGTCGTATGAAATAACCGTGCCTGTATAACCTGATACACTTTCAGTTACGGTTGTACCAACAGTATAAGACCCCGTGCCTGCTCCCATTTGGATTGTATAGCTGTTTGCCTTTCCGTTTCGATGTGCCTCTACCAAGTCGTCTACTTGATCGGTTGTTAGTGAGGTTTTGAATGATATTTTAATAGGGTCAAATAGTCTTTCTGCACTTCTTAGGTTAGATATTGTGATGTCGTCGTTTAAAGTTGGGGCAAGGTTTGGCAATGATTGACTTACTTGGTTTAAGTCACCTAAACAGTTACTTGAAGCACCAATAGATCCATAAAATATCTTTAAGTCCCCACCGTTTTTAAATGTGGTGTTTTTGTAGCTTTTGTTTATTGGTTTACGCCAAGTAACCGAGTTGATTAACGGGTAGTGATTGAATAAATTAAACTTAGGATTGATTAGCACATTAAAAAGAGGGTTAACGTTGCCATCATCCGCCACAACTTTAGACGTGCCTATTTCCCAGCCTCCGCCACCGTCACTTTCCACCTCGTTAATAAATAGGTCATCGTCGTATTTATTAGACGTTGTAGGCTTCTTTGAGAACTGAATCCGTCTAACCACCTCAGCTAATAAATCAGAGGCTATGTAACCGCTTTTAAATGACTTTTTACCACGTAATTTATCGACGGGTATTAACCAAGTGGCCTCAGAGTTGAAGTCCTCTGTACTGCCTGCCTGATCTTCATCGTTAGCGTGTTTTTCATAGCCTGTTTCAACCTCATTGAAATTAAACCAGTCGTAAAACTCCTCGCTATACCCTTCTATTAAATCCTCGTCTAATTCGAGTAGTAGGTTGTCGTTATACCAATAATTGTAAGTGTCTAGTCGGAATCGGTAAGTGTCTGAACCAGCTGCCGACCGTTCAACTCCGTACCCTAGTCCGAATATGTTCTTTAGCCCGTTTAATCTCTTTTTTAGTGAGGACTGCACGGCATTTGTAAAGCCTCTTAGCTTCCATCCGTTTGTTTCTGTGTAATAAGCTGCACATCCATCGGAATCGTACCCATCTGCAGTACGCCCAATAAATGGAGCATATAAAGAGTTTGTACCACCAACCGCTAAAACGTTGTGACGGAGTGCTTCGTGAATAAAATAGCCTGATACGTCCGTTTCGGGTTCTGCCGTTGTGGCTGTTACTGTCATTGTTAGGGTTGTGATCCCTGCGTTAGTGGTTTGTAAAGTATAATTTTGGGATGTACCGCCACCGCCTGAAAGTCCTATCCTTAAACGGTAATACCTTGCAATAGTCGCAATCGTTTTTGTGACCGTGTAGGAAATATTAAATGATATAGTTTGTATAGAGGTGTAAGCAGATAAATCAAGTGTTCCTATGCTTGTTTCTATTTCGCTGAATAAAAAGTCCTCCCCAGATGGTAACGCAAACCCCTCAACTAAATAGACGGTTATAATTCCAGCCCCCGTACCAAAACTAGGTTTATCAACATACAATATGCCAGAAACCGCAACATCTGCACTATATAAACCAGATCCGGGCAAAGCGTAAAGTCTACCCCCAAAATTTAAAGACGAGGAAGTTACCGAACTTTCAGTCCCATCAAAAGCATTATCAACCTCCTCTTTTACTACGTCAAAAATAAAATCTGTACTACTCGGAAGAGTAGGTATAAATTCAATGGTGCCACCATCGTTTTCAATAGTGGCTGTATCACTTGCACTAATCAATGCACTAACTACTTTCTCAATAGTTTTAGCCCCCATAGTGAAGTCTGTCACCGTTGCAGCACTAATCGCATTGCCGTCTAAATCGGTTGTAGCATTGGCACTTATTGGAACGTCTAACCTGTCTTTTATTTTGGTCATTAGACTAATTTCCTCAAAGTCAACACTCGCAAAATCCTGATCTATTACTAAATTCTCCATGATGGCCGTACCCGTGTAGATAGTTGTGAACGTGTCGGTCGAGCGGTAACGCCTTTTAACTGTTAGTCCTACATTGGCATCAATTCCAAACCCGTCACGGGCTGATCTAAATACTTCACGTCCTTCACCTATAAATTTGAGTTTTAAATCGCTATCCGTAAACCGAAAGAAAGCCCCATGAGTGTCAAAATCACGCTCCAAAACTGAATTAAACGTCTTAAACCCGTCGGGTTCTTCAACCGTGTAGTCCGTTCCTGAATAGGTTAGTATAAATTGAAGTTCTAACATTTATAACGGATATTTTTCTTTACTACTGTTTGATTTTTCTTTCTCATGTACTTTGAGAAACCCTCCTCGTCCCAAACGAATTTATATTCGTCTCTTGGCACTTCATTAACCATGTTTATAACACTTGGCGAACCTTGACCAGTGGCGATTGAGTTTAATAAAACGGGGTCAATTCTGTTTTCTCTGATTGCCTTTAAAGTAGGCATAAAATTACGTGTCTCCTTAGCGGTCATTACTGACTCGTGAGGCATTAGCATAGCGTGAATAGAGTCTTGACCTTCAATGCCACCTTGTAAGTCTATTACACCTTTGGCGAATTTGCGTCTTTCAGGAGGGTTACTAATTAACTTTTTAGCGTTGGCAATGTTGGCTGTAATACGTGCAACGCCTGAAATAAATTGAGCTATACCAGCACCGCCAAATGTAACTGCATTGGCAGGGTTTTGTTCGGATGCTTTTACTAGCGCACTAATTGCTTGAGCTGTGTCTAATCCTATCTGGAATAAAGCTAAACCTCTTCCATAATTCCCAAACATATCTAACGCTTGAGCTAATTGACCTATCGAAACTTTGAAAGCCTCTAATTTAGCTTCCTGTTCAGCTTGAAATATTGCCTCCCTGTCTGCGGCTGCCTGTCTTTCTATTTCAGTAAGTTGATCGTTTTTAACCTTTGTTGCGTCAACTATTACTTTATCACTTTCTAATGTGGCTGTTTCTAAATCCTTAATACCTTTCTTTTGAAGTTCTAATGTTTCAGTAAATGGCTTAGCGGCTTCTACTGGGTCTGTTTTAGGTGTGATTGGGTCTGTGTAGTCGCTAGAACTACCCGCAAATTCATCAATTAATCCTTGATATTCTTTTTGAAGCTCTATTGATTGCAATAATGCGTCTGCCTGTTCTTTTTGAGCTGTTACTATTCTGTTTTTAAATAAATCAACCGCTTTAGACGCTCCTTCAATGGCTTGTGGCTCATAACCAAGTCTAACAACCTCGTTATATTGCTCTTGTGCTTTTATTAAATCCTTTTGCGCTTCTCGTTCATCCTTTATTGCTGTAAGTCTTTTTTGCGCAAATTCATTAATCTTTTCAGATTGTTCTTCAAGAATTATTTTACGAAGTAACTGTCCATTTACGTCTTCAAGTCTAGTTTTAAGTTGTTCGTTTGATACTTTTTCTGCATCAATATTTTTTAAGAAATCAGGATATTTTGATTGTATTTCATTTATTAAAGATAGCCTAGCTTGCTCAGTAACGTTTGCGGCTGTTGCGGCTGTAACCAATAAGTTTAACTCATTTCTTTCTTCTTCTAGTTTTTCGGCAGTACTTAAAGAAAGGAATTTGGCAATTGTACCTATTAATGAACTAAATCCCTCAATAGCTCCACCAATTGCGGGGTTAAGGCCTTGACCAATAGCATACAATAAAGTATCAAAAGAGTCCCCTAAGTTTGACAACTTACCCCCTAGCGTTTCAGATATAGCAGCCATTGACCCTGATACCCCCTGTAAATCGCCAAGTGATAGGATATACTGTTGGATTGATTGAGCGGTGAAGTCTGTTTGAGTTTGTACACCCTTAAAAGTGAACTTTACTTTGTCCCCTTCTTTACTTGCCCTAATACCAAACTCCTTTAGCCGTTCAAATTCGCCTACCTGAGCGTCTATAATCGCCTCAGTAAGCATATCAAAGTCCTTACCAGTTGATGCCGCTAAATCGCCTAATTTGCGTAACTCATTTGTAGTAGGGATAAAGCCTTGATTGGCTAACTTTACAAAAGAAGCCGTTAACTGCTGTACTGAGAATGGAGTCTTTGCGGCAAAGTCTTGAATATCTCTGAACGCTTTATCGGCTGCCGACTTACTCCCTAGTGTATTGGTTAATACGGCACTTAGTTTCTGAAATTCAGCCGTAACACTAACCACCTGCCGACCAAAATCAATCAATTTGTCAACAGTAAAAGCCGCAACGATAGCAGTTCCTACTGTCTTTATTGAGCCCGTTAGTTGTCCGCCTTTTTCCTTTGTGACTCCTAACTCAGCATTGATTTTCTCTAACTCATTACGAGCGATTACAAGTTCACCTTTATCGACCTTGTATTTTATTCGTATGTCTGCCACTCTCGCATAACCTTATTTTTTAGGGTTGCGAGATTCGCCTGATTTATTAACTTGTGTGTAAATTTCAATGTACTCTAACTTTTCGATTATGCTTAGCCTCGATAGCTCTTTTATGTTTGTCAAGTCCCCATTACATAGGATAAAGTCTTGTTTCTTTCTTTGTTCACGTTCCCTGTCAAACTGATTCAGCTTAAAAGGTATTCTTTGTACTTTGCCCGTGCCTCGCTTAACTTTAAGCAAATCTCTAAATCTTGCTGTGACATATCGGGTAATCTTATTAATTTCTTCACGGGTTCTTTCAAAAAAAAATCGTTAATCTTTTCTTTCTTAAAGATAACTACTTTTTCATCATTATAATCAACATCGTATGTAGTTAGGTCTTCATCTAACGTAAAAAAGACGCAAGAGGCTAAACGATATAACGTTTCTGTTTCAACCAACATTTTAGTGCGGTATTTTATCTCTTCCACAATAGCCCCAACCCTCCCGAAATTGCCCTGATTTATTAGTGTGTCGATCTTGTCCATGTACTCCAAAAGGCTCACACGGTCGATTCTCATTTCAACCTCTGTGATTCGCTCAGATACAGCATAGTACCGTTCGGACGGCATGTCCGCTAAGTTCTTAAACTGCCAATATTCAACCCCGTTAATCTCAAAGGCAAATTCGATTAACTTCTTATAGTCAGGATGAAGTGCGGTTCTTTTTTTTGGTTTTCGGATTTCAAATAGTCCTAGTTTCATATCAATGATAATATTTGTTCAGAGGTTTCTTTTACCCTAATAGTCTCTGTTTCTTCTAATACTAAAATAGTACTTGTTCCTTCACTTGATGGATAAAAGGCCACAATACGGGTAGCATCTACGTAACCATCTCTGTACTCGTAATCGTCTCCAATCATGTCCCGAATATCGGGTGGAAGATCGGACGCTAGTTTAGAATAGCAAAGGATTGTTAGCGGTATGAATTTCATTTAATTGACTTTATATTAAATAAGCACACTATTTTGTCGTCTTTGTTTTTCTGAACAAATCCTTTAGATGTTTGAAATGTATTTGACCCGCAATCGTGGTACGTGTCAAGCGGTTTACATAACCCGTATCTTGGCCTTAAAAAATATGTTTCAAAATCTATCATTCGAAAAACTTTAGCTTGATAATATACATAAATCCCGACAAACATAGTACGTAAATCGGGAAGTAATACCACTCAAAATCTGTAAACACCAAAAACGCTAATGTACCCCAAACCGACGGCATACAGACAAAGCACCCAATCAGTGGTTTAAGTATCATTAAGCGTCTTTCTATTGCGTCCCCGTCTATTACGTTCACCCCTGCTACCTTTAGCCATGCATGGACACGTCCGAATATTTGACCGTCTCTAAAGGCGTTGTAAAGCCCTAGAATGAACAATACGTTTGCTATAAATAGAAATATTATCATGTTATTAGGCTGTCATTGGGGGAATAAATATTTTATCCATTTGTTCTTTTGTTGGAACTACTATACCTACCCCAACTTTTGGCACAGCCTCGTATTTCTTTAATACATTTAGCACGTCTTTTAATGCTTGCTTAGGAAATACTTTACAATGACCTTGCTCTTTTGTGGAGTAAAAAGTTAAGTACTGATCTTCAATTGTCGAAAACAAAAACGAAACTGTTTCAGGGTTTTTCCCTCCATCAATCGGTTTTCTTTCAAAGATTTCTTTATACATAATTTTAAAAATCAAGCACTATGGTAGTACTCACCGCCTTTTTAGTCCTTTTGCATTATAATGAAATCAGAGATTGCAAAAGCAGGACTAACATTTAAAGATCATTGGCATTTGAACTTTTTCTATATCCCTGATTTTTACTATAAAGATGAAGATCAAATTTACTTATATTTTTTGTGATTTACAATAATATCAGGAAACTCAGCGTCAAGGATGTATCGAACGCAGTCTAAATCGTCGTTTTTGTTGTCCTTACGGTCTTTAATCAAAATCCCGTAATCATCTACTTTTGCAAACTTCATGTCGTTAATTAACTCAGTCAAAGTAGCGTCTATTTGGATGTCTAAGTTTTGAACGCACGAGTTACATAGTACCCTAGATTGGATTAGGTCTAAGTTCTTTCCCCTAAGTCTTATTTGAGCGTCTGATAGGTTTAATTCCTGTTTGATGGTGTGCCAATAGGATAGTTTGCCCCTTACCATTCCGGTTCGGTTCTTTCCACTCACATCTCCCGTGCAAACGTAGAACCTATTCGGATATTTGGCTTTGATTCGGTCGGTTATTTGAGTAATGTCTGAATCGTTTAGCCTGATCTTATCAAATATCTTTGCCGTCTTTCGGTCAGGTGTTTGGTAAACGTAGCAAGTAAACGGGTCAATGTTGAAGTCAAAAGATAGCTTTAATGGTAGGCTCCTGTCTTCGGTTAATCCTTCTTTGATTATACCATCATGGAACGAATAAAAGAACTTGTTTGATTTGTCTACTATTCCGGGTATCCCTAGACAGTAAACGTCGTAAAATAGCTTATTGGTTAGTTTAAACCCCTCTAATACGGCCTTGTCTTGATCAGATAAAAAGAGGTTGTCTTTGTATGTGGTTTTTACTACCGTGCAATCTTCGTAGGCCTTGTCAATCACAAACCGTTTAACTACGTGATTGTCCTCACTGATAGGGTTAAACGAAAATATAAACTGCACATAGTTCTTTTTCTCGCCCCTTACGCGGATGTTTAATTGGTCTAAGTCCTCTGGCGTGAACTCGGTTACTTCCTCAGCCCAAATGCCTGTAATACCTTGTATTGATTTGATCTTTTCGGGCTCGTCTAGTCCCTTGCAAAGTATTTCATTCCCCGTTGGAAGGTGTGTTATTGAATACTCGGATTTATTGACCCTAAATTCGTTTTCCATGCCATCCATAAAGATGACGTTCTTTAATTCAGCAAAGATTGAATCTTTAACGGTTGCCCCTACCTTTCTAAGACAAAGAAAGCGGTGAGGCTTTTCAGATTTAACACGGGCTATTATTTTTTGAGCTGCAAAGACGGATTTACCTGAACCCCCACCTCCGTATAACACTAAGAAGCGGGACTTGTTGTCTAAGTAGGGTAAATAAACGTCATTGATTAGCATTATAACATTTCGTCAATATCGTATTCAATATTCGACCGCTTGATTTGGAGTAATTCAAGTTTGTTTTCCAACTCTATTAACTCACTTGCCATCTCTGAGATTTTATCCTCTAAGGCTTCTATTTGGTTGTCTATGTCGTTAATCTCGCTTATTGCTTTGCTGTAATGGTTCATATTATTTGGTGTTTAGTTCATACTTTTTGAGTATATTGAGAATATCCAAAGCTAGTTTATTGTGATCTTCATGGTCTTTTGTCGGCATATAAAGAGGCATAAATTTCTTTGCCCTGATTAATACGTCAACTACATCTTCCGGTAACTCGCTCATCTTATTTTCTGTTTAGTTATTTTATACCCGTCTTTTTCAATCGGGAATTGTTTACGGTAAAGGGTGTTTTCTTTCCACCCCATGTCAGCACAAAGCCCCCGAAGGTTCCTGTATGGGATTGCTTCGGAGTCTTTGGTTAGAATGATTATGGTGGTTAAGGTCATTTTTTAATGTTTTTCACACACATTTATTTTACTTGTGTGTTGAAAGTGTATATTAATTCATTTTCGCTTGGAAATTCCAAATCAGATAAAGCATATGTTTGCTTTTTATCCTTATTAACAACAGGCATAAAAATATCAATAGCTTGTTCTTTTGACCTTACATCACAATATGAAACAGGCTGCAAGCAGGTTTGAAATTTATACTTAGTGACTAGATAAAACGTCATTATTTCAAGGGGTTTAATTTTCTGTAATTAAACCAATAGTTAATGTTTTTTTGAAGTTTAGGATTAAACATTCCGGGCTTCCAAGTAATCGTCTCATTAACTAAATCAATGACGCAAAAATCATTTTCAGTAGTTTTATTTGGGTTGGTTCTCATGTCTAAAGTGCTATCTTTCATTGTCTGTTTCGGTTTAAATACATAACAAAGATATACACTTTATTTGTATTTCCTAATGCCAAACCTAAAATAATACAGAAATATTCGAGAAAGTTTGTGCCTTTTTACTTTTCGCTAGCCTTTTGGATAACCAACGGGACTAATCCGTCACCCTCAAACTCTACTTTAGACTCCACTCGGCTGTATTTCGGCTTAAAGTACTCTAAAGTCTTTAAATAAAGTTCAGCAGCCGTGTATTTAGCTTTAGGGTCGCTAGATAGCCACAACTCATCCATGTATTGAGCAAACTTTTCAGCCTGAGTAGTGGTAATTGATTCTGCTAACGCCTCCCATTGGGCTGTTTTAGCACTTTTTATGCCTTTTGGCTTACCTGCTGGGTTATTTGTGTGTCCTTTTGGCATATTTGAAAAGTTTTGATATTTTCAAGTCTGTTGATGAACTTAAATCGTTTATTACGTCTTCCAACACATTTACAACATCTTCGATTCCATTACCCTCGCAAAGGTCTAAAAGAATTGTATAAATAGAAGCTTCTTCATAAGCGTTAGGACTCCCACATCTTAATTTTCTTAATTTATCTTTTTGAAATTCGTCTATCATATAATCTTTTCCAAATTAAAATACGCATGACTATGCATAAATGTTGGCAGAGTCGTTTTGTCGAATGGTTCTGTTTCTATCCAAACATCATTTGAGGCAGGGTGCAATTTAGTTGTTTTGCCTTTCTCGTAGTTTAACCACTTACTTTCAAACCAATTATCTGATATTTCGCCTTTGTGACCATGTACGCTCATTTTATAGCGTTGGAGTTCAATGCAATTAGCGTATCCGAAGTGATATATTACCGATTCAGTTACACGTCCCTGAGTGTTGTTTTTGCGGTTTAGGTTGGTGAACCTTACGGGCTCAAATCCATCTCGGCAAACCTCGTTAAATGACCTCCAAAAGTTGTACCATCCTTGATGATTTGTTGCGTAACGTCTTTCGTGTCCGTCGTATGCTTGCTTTATGGAGGCTTCTACTGTTTCGGGTTTCCAAACTTCATCAGCATCAACTGCCATTACAATATCGTATTTATTATCAGTCCCGTAATGAATAGCCATATCTCGGTGTGTTCCTTCACCGTTGGTTCTAGGGATGTTCATCCAAGTAACCTTTTTGAACTGATTGGTAATTGTAGTTAGATCAGCGTAACTGTCGGGATTAGGTAGGCTTGAACCGTGTCCGTATGTTGGGTACGGGGAGTAAAGAATTAATACTTCATCCACAAAGTCGTGAACCGATTCAATGGCGTATTTTAAATATTCCTTACCATAGTGGAGTGGCGTGTATGCGAGTACTTTCATTCGTTAAATATAAAGCATTTTTGATTTGACTTTTGAAATGTTACAGGTGATTGGTTAATTAGGTACTCTATTGATTCATCCCCGACTAGTGATGTGTTGATGTCTGATTTAATCGTTGCCACAAATAATTGTTTATGCATCTGTAAATCTTCATCTGACTTCATTTCCAATAGGGCTTCTTTTAATTCTTCTTTCAGGGTCATTTTAAATTAATTATATCTTGAACCATGCAATCGTAAGTGTGCAAATCGTGTATAAGTTCAAAGCCTCTTTGTTTTATTTCTTCCCGTTCGTTTTCGTGAGTTAAATAATGGTCAATCTTTGAAATTAACTCCCTTTCGTCCTTAAAGGTAGCTAAATCTCGGTCTATATCAAAATCTTTTTCTATACCTGTATAGTGGTGCGATAAACAAAAACAGTTTGAACCCATTAATCTAAGTGTTCGGTCGGAGGTGTACCGATCTGAATTAAAATGGCTTATTGATATTCCGATCTTGGCGTTATTGTAAATTTTAGATTCCATAGATTGCATAGGGAAAGGGTTGTTACCGTCGGCATTTAAACTCCCTCTGCCGTTCGGATAACCTACTCCATAAACTCCAAATCTGCTACCGTAGTGACGTTGCAGTGTATTTACTACGTTCATTCGAAACTGTGACAAAGGGAACCGCCCTTGATTGTTCCCCATGAATACTATTTCAGGGGCATCTACTTTGACCCCATAATTTTTGAATACTTCGGGGTCAATTCCAATCTGTAAAAAGTCCGATCTAATGCCACGTCGTTTTAGTTCGTTTACATCGTCCTCATTTGAGAAAGCAACGGAATCAACTTTTAATTGCATCATCCATTCCGGTGTGCTGTTTCTTTTGTCGCCCGTCCAATTAATTACAAAAGCCCCTTTTTCTCTTAGGCGGTTGATTGACGGCTGAAGTAGTTGAACTGTTTCAAATATATTTCTTCCGTCCCTTATTTTGTCGTCTTGGATTTGAATGAAAACTAAATCAGGGATAAATTCTAGCTCATTGATTTGTTTAGGTAGTTGTGGGTTCGGGTGGAATTCAGCGTATTGGGTAGCAACCTTGCGAAAAGCTTTACTTAGCCCTTCGTCTCTACCATTCACCATTAGTCCTAAGTGAAGTATTTTCATATCAATGATTTAAACCTTTCAACCCAATGACTGTAAAGGTAGTTATTTTTCACTAATTCTTGACCGTTTTTAGCTATTCTAAACCGTTCACTTGGATTAGCTAGGTAGTAGTCGCACTTTTCTAACAACTCGTCTACCGTGTCCCAAAATACGATATTAACACCATCCTGAAAGTATTGATCCGCTCCCTTGAATCTACGCCCTAAACAAAGGGTATTGCCCATTATGCCTAAGTATCTATGACTGAAATATCCATGTATGTTATAATTATCTTGGGCTATTCCAATATATGAATCATTATATTTTTTATGGGACTGTTCGTAAGGGATTGACCCTTTGCAATTTGTCCCTGATGGGAATGACCCGTAAACCTCGAATCTATCAGGATATCTCTTCGCTAGAGCTTGGCATAATTCTAATCTTGTTTTACCCTCTGGTAGATGATCGTAATAATTACCAATAAATTGAATCTTGGTTACACCTTCCTTAATTGCGTTAACCTGATCTAATTTTATGGCCTCAGAAATCCATTTTAACGGGCTGACTTCATTATAAACATCCTCAATCGCTGTCAACAAAGTAATATCAATTAACCCTTTGTGTCGAAGTACAGGCTCAAGTGGTTGAACTCCTGCATCACCCGTAAACTGACTAACCTTTGCGGATGTGTTTTTCACTATTTGCTCCAGTTCATTTCTAGGTATTGCCCCAGCGTGAATGTGTATGTGATCTGGATTAAATCTAATTGCGTGATCTACTCCCTTATATAGACTTACATCAAAGTGTTTTTTAAACTCATCGTAAAAGTCGTTCGGCTTGTACTCTATTGAAATGTATAATAATCTCATATTGAGCAAGGTTCAACTTTTAACAATCGCCCCCAAGTACTGCCTCCGTTTTGGCCTTTAATACGATACTTATAATTAGGCCTTGACCGTTCTTTATGTACGTGAATAGCTCTGATTGAATTAGAAGGGTTGCGGACGGTATAACCGTAATTTCTCATTAACCATGCTAAATGATTTTCCTGTCCCGGATGTCCTAATGTGTAAGGTATCTCAACATCTTGATTAGAATGTAGATCAGTAGCCCAAACCTTTTCTAGTCCTTTGGCTCTATTTACTCCTCGCCAAATTATACAGTCTTGGCTCCATTCAGGGGGGCATCCGTGTATTTTAAAAAAGCTTTCTATATTGCCATTGTTGTACTCGTGTCTAGTTAATACAAACACTTCGTTTGGGTGTATCTTTTCAGCTAGTTTGATGGTATCATCAAAGTAAATATCAGAATTAGCGATGATGTTTATGTCGTTTGGATACTTGGCTGCCTCGTTAAAATAGTCTTGATATGTTGGTCTGTCATTTTCCACCACCTCATCGCAGTGTAATACGCAATCCTGCAGGTTGGTAAACACAATTAACCTATCAATTAATGGGTTATCTGCATTTTTATGGAAACAAAAGTCTATCTCGGCTTGGCGTTCGTCAGTTGAGGCGTTGTAATAATTTACAAAGAGGTTAATCATTTCGGAAAAATTGATTTAAGCAAAAAACCATAAACCGGTTTACATTCATTGTTGAATTTTATGTGACAATCTAAATGATGAGTTGATGGCGTATAAATCTCATAAAACCCGTTAGGGTAAATTCCAACTGATCCATCTTTTAATAGTTCATTAAGTTGATTTATTATTCTTTGACTTTGAACCCTCATCTATTTTGCGTTTCGGTAGTTTCTTTGTTGAAGTGGTAAAAATACAAAATTTTGTCGATATGTCCCTCACTTTTGTAGTGCGGAAGCATTAACTGCGCCCATTGGTGATCTTCGGAAAGCGAAATGTGCGGAAAGTGTGACTTAATAACCGACCGCTTCCATACGCACAAATGATTAGGCAGGTAGTTGTTATAAACCTTGTCCGGTGATCGGTGATTTAGTCCGTATTCTCGGCTAAATCTTTGGATTCGGTCAACCGCTCCATTAAAATACTTTTGTACCTGATATGTAATTACGTCAAATCCTTTAGGAATCATTTCAAAGATTGAATCCACATAGTCAACTGATACCGTGTCGTCATCGTCCACAAATGTGACATAAGTACCGTCTGCCATTGATAGGAGTCTATTTCGCTTTTCACCAACACTCATGCTCTTATTGTCCCCTAAGTAAAGAATTTGAACCGAGTACTTTTGTGACTGCCTATTTAACTCCAAAATTAGGTTTGACGGGTTGCGGTTTGGAAGTGTGCAGATCAATATTGATAGATCGTATTTCATTATATGCTTTCGGGTATAATTTGGCTTTAAATGTTAATTTTATATGCAATAGGGTATAAAAAATGGAGGGGAACCACCCCCTCCGGTACTACCCAAAACAACTATTCAAATTTACTCATTTTCAAATACTTTTCCAACCTATCCTTATACGGCTCAGCTATTCTTTTGCCCTCGTAGGTCTTGATGAACAGTCGGTGGCATTCAAGAAACTTGTTTACGTCTGTTATGGTGGTGGCTTTGTCTAGTTTCAAAATAGTCTTAGTTGGCTTTTAAACTGCTCAAATCTTAAATTACCCTGATCAAAATATTCCTTGTCAATTTCGAAACCCGTAAAGTCAAATCCGCCTTTGTAGGCTGCTATACGACTGCTTTGGCTTCCCATGTGAGTATCAAAAATTTTCAATGGTTTACAATCGCAATCTTCACAACCAACCCACATTCTACTGCCTCCATCTCCTACCACGTCTTCATAATAACCAAATTTATTTTTACAGGTTTTGCAAGTGGCATATTTTCCTAATATCCACTCATAAAGTGCTACTGGTTTTTGGGTCGGATGAATACGATCTTTATCGTTTGGTGACTTTTTAAAAATTCTTGTGCCACCAGACCTAACCCATGCAAGCTCGCACTCGGCAAAATCACGGCTATACATTGTTTCCCCCTTATCCCATACAGCAAAATACTGACTACATGGTAATGGGAAATAGTTACCCCCCCAAATAATTTGGTTTTTTGAAACCCTAAAAAGCTCATTAAAATATTCAGGCGTTGGTATTGATTTGTCCCATTTTTTAGAGTCTGTATTAAACACAGAGTTTCCCATATTCATTGAGTTCCTATCTATGCCATAAGGCGGATCAACCACAGCTAAATCAAAATACCCATTAGGATACCTTTTCATTCCTTCTACGCAATCTTCGTTAAATACTTCTGAGGTCATGGGTTATTCCTTACAAACTGTAAAATGTCAAGATAGGCATTTTTTAGGAGTTCAACGTCCTTATGATCCTCGAAAGGGTCTAAAAACTCGTCTAAAATGCTACAATGATGCGTTGGCGATTTGATGTCGTTGGTTTCTTGCAACGATTCTATTTCTTGTGAAATGTGACGTATTGCTTTTTTTTGTCTTTCTGTTGGTTTCATAGTGATTCTTCAATGTCGTATTCGAGATTCAAAACTTGCGATTCCAATTCCTCAATCTCACGGTTTATTTCC